>WNGA01000559.1_pt1 | contig 55884 bp, 45 predicted proteins | sample 5400061 | NCBI WGS metagenome assembly WNGA01 (sample SAMN13153366, study PRJNA577476) | soil metagenome | isolation source: 100 cm soil or saprolite under grassland replicate 2 | place: USA:California | collected 2016-06-15
TCGATTGGTTCGGTCGCTTCCATTTGGGCGCTCGCTCGTCAGATCTTGCTTGTCGATGCCGGCACGGCGAATTCGCGTTCGACCTGCTGCCATCGGGCGAGATCGAGCGCGTCGTCGAGTGCATGCCGGATCGCACCGCTGCGCACATCGGGCGCCATCGCAGCGCTGCCGCTCGCATGCGCGCGCAGTTGCGCGAGCCCGTCTGCGATCGCCGCAGTCGCGCGAAAGATCAGCGACGCCGGATACGACACCTGCGTAAAGCCCATTGCGCCGAGTGCCGCCGGCGCCGGCCACGGCATGCCGGGCATCTCGAACACGGCGGCCGAAAGCAGCGTCGCGCCGCGCAAGGCCGCGCCGACGCGTTCGTAGTCGGCGATCGATTTCAATCCGGCGATGAAGACGCCGTCGGCGCCGAGCTCGACGAACCGCTTGCCGCGCGCGATGGCCTCGTCGAGCCCATGCACGCCGTACGCGTCGGTGCGGCCGATGATGAGCGTTTCCGCCGAGCGGCGAGCCTGCAGTGCGGCGCGAAGCTTCGCCTCGATGACCTCGGGCGCGACCACACCCTTCGCGTTGTCGGCGCGCTGCTGCTTGCGCTCGCGTTCCTGGTCTTCGAAGAGGATGCCGCCGACGCCAAGCCCTTCGTACACCTCGACGGTGCGCACGACGCTTTTCACATCACCGTAGCCATCGTCGCCGTCGGCCATGAACGGCAGGTCGGTCGCGACCGCGATGTCGCGGATGCCCTCGGCCATCTCGCCGAGAGCGGCGAGGCCGACGTCGGGCAGCGCGTAGCGCGCGGCGAGCAGCGCGGATCCGCCGATCGCGAACGCGCGAAAGCCGGCGCGCGCGATCAGCCGCGCGCACAGCGCATCATGGGCAAGCGGCATGACGAGCGGCTGCTCCTGCGCAAGCGCCGCGCGCAATGTCGTTCGGGTCAACGGTGGCTCCGGTAGGATTGGTTGGCGTAGATTAGACGCATGCCGCATCGCGGCGCTAGGACAAAATTGCGCGGGAGCCCGCTGCCATGGTCGAAACACCGTTCCCCAACCAGCCGCCTCCGTACGCGAACCGCAACCTGTATCGCGACGACGCCGCGCTCGCCGAGGCGCTTGCACGCGAAGGCGCCGCATGGGCCGACCCCGGACTCGATGACTGGGGTGCGCGAATGGGCAGCGAGGCGTTGGCGGCGCTCGCGGACGCGGCGAACCGCAATCCGCCGCTATTGCGATCGATCGACCCGCGCGGCGAGCGCATCGACACCGTCGAGTTCCATCCTGCCTGGCATGAGCTGATGCGCATCGCGACCGCCGCCGGTGAACATTGCGCGCCGTGGACCGATTCGCGCCCCGGAGCGCAGGTTGCGCGCGCCGCCATGTATCTGCTGCACGCGCAGCTCGAGAACGGCACGCAATGCCCGCTGACGATGACCTACGCGAGCGTGCCGGCGTTGCGCCGCACCGATTGCGACGTGCCGCAACTCGATTCGACGTGGCTTGCCCGTATCGTCGCGCGCGATTACGACCCGCGCGAGCTGCCCGTCGCCGACAAGCGCGCAGCGTCGATCGGCATGGGCATGACCGAGCGGCAAGGCGGCAGCGACGTTCGCACGAACGTCACTCGCGCCGAGCCGGACGGGGCGGGCAGGTACCGGGTGAGCGGGCACAAGTGGTTCTTCTCGGCGCCGCAATGCGACGCGCACCTCATCCTCGCGCAGGCCGCCGCGGGCCTCACGTGCTTCCTGTTGCCTCGCGTGCGACCCGACGGCACACGCAACGCGATCGCGCTCGTGCGGTTGAAGGACAAGCTCGGCAATCGATCGAACGCATCGTCGGAAGTCGAGTTCGACGGCGCGCTCGCGTGGCGTGTCGGCGCCGAAGGCCGCGGCATCCCGACGATCCTCGAGATGGTGCAGCACACGCGGCTCGACTGCGTGATCGGCAGTGCGGGCCTGATGCGCGCGTGCACGGCGCGCGCGGTTCACCATGCCGCGCACCGTGTCGCGTTCGGCGCCGTGCTCGCCCAGCAGCCGCTGATGCGCTCGGTTCTGGCCGACCTCGCGCTCGAATCCGAGGCAGCGACCGCGCTCGCCTTGCGTCTTGCGCGCGCGTTCGAAGCGCCCATCGGCAGCGCCGAGCACGCGTTGGCGCGCGTGGCCACACCTGCCGCCAAATTCTGGATCTGCAAGCGCGCAGCGACGCTGTCGGCAGAAGCCATCGAAGTGCTCGGCGGCAACGGCTACGTCGAGGAGCACACGCTCGCGCGGTTCTACCGCGAGGCGCCGGTCAACTCGATCTGGGAGGGGTCGGGCAACGTGATGGCGCTCGACGTCCAGCGCGCGCTCGCGCGCGAGCCGGGCACGACCGGCGCCCTCGTGGCCGAGCTTGCTCCGGCACGCGGCACGGACCGCCGTTACGACACCTTCGTCGCGGAGCTCGAGGCCGATCTCGCAAGTTCCCGAAGCGACGCGGCCGCCGCGCGAATGCTGACGCAGCGCATCGCGCTTGCGCTCGGCGCATCGCTGCTGATCCGCCATGCGCCCGCTTTCGTCGGCGACGCGTTCTGCGCATCGCGTCTTGCGCCGGACAGCTTCGGCGGCGCGGCATTCGGCGCGCTGCCTTCGGGTACCGACGCAGCTGCGATCGTCGCCCGCGCGCTGCCGACCTGAAAGCGACGACGCCACGCAAAAGCGCGTGGCGTCGTTGATCCGGGTGCGCGCGACGCGCAACCGGCGCTCGCTACTTGGCGTCGAGGATCTTCTGGGCCTTCGCCAGTGTGTCGATCGATTCTTGATGCTTGCCGGCCTTGTGCAGCGTCTCGCCTTCGGCGCGGTACTTCTTCACCTCGTCCATCTGCGACGCCGACAGCTTGGGGTTCTTCGCAAGCGCGTCGTCGATCTTCTTCATGTCCTGCGGGCAGTGGAACGCGAACGCCGTGCCGGCGGCGAACAACGTCGCGACGGCCAGTGCGGTGGCGCGAAACTTCATGAAGCCTCCTCTGATGGTGAACGATGCCGGGTTGCGGCACCCGATCTTGTTTCGGCGCCGTCGCCGGCGCCCGGTGCGTAGCATACGCTGCCACGTTCAAAGATCAACAGGCTCCGGCCGCTTCGTATTCCCACCGACGAGCAACGTCATCGCGGCTGCAGAAGCCCGACGCGCGCTGCGGGGTCCTGCCGGTAGAACGCGCTGAACTGCGCGTAGACGTCCGGATACTCGGCCGCGAGCAGCGCAGGCTCGGCGAAGAACACTTCGGACAGCACGGCGAAGAACTCGGCGGGCGAGTCGGCCGCGTACGGATCGATCGCCGTCTGCTCGCCACGGTCCACCCGCGCGCCGAAGTGCTCGAACGCGGCTTCGAGCGTAGCTCGCCACTGTTTTTGCGACATGTCGGCCGGCAACGGCGGGCAACCGTTCGCGTCGCCGTTTCGCATGTCGATCTTGTGTGCGAACTCGTGCATCACGAGGTTCATCCCGCACGATTCCCAGTCGGCCGATGCCTCCACGTCGGGCCACGACAGCACGACCGGTCCGCCGGGCATCGCCTCGCCGGCAAGGGGTCCCTCGTTGCGGTGGACGACGCCGGCTTCGTCCTCCCACTCCCAGCCGGGCACGAACTCGTCGGGATAGACGATCACGTTCTCCCAGCCGTCGTAGTAGCTCGAGTCGAGATTCAGCACGAGCACGCACGCCTCGATCGCGATCACGACCCGCTGCAGCGGCGTCACCTCGTGGCCGCGCGCGCCGACGATCGACTTCGAATCGAGGAACAGCACGACGCGCTCGCGCAGCCGCGCGAGCTCGTCTGTCGTGTAGGTCGCGAGAAACGGCAGCGCTTCGACCGCTTGGCGCCAGAGCGTGTCGGGAATCGCGGCGCGGCGTAACACGCGCTCGCGGCGCCAGTTGCGCAGCGCGCCGAACATGCGCTACTTCGCTTCGTCGTCGTCGAGCGGAAGCCCTTCGCCGAGCAGCTGGATGGCTTCCGGCTCGGGCAGCGCCTCGACGCTGCGCAGCTCGCGGGCGATGGCGCGGCTGCGCACGCCGGCGCGCTCGATCTCGTCGCTCGCCAATTGAAGCCGCTCCTTCGTCTTCGCGAGCACGTCGCCGAACTTCGCGAACTCGGTCTTGACCGCGCCGAGCACGCGCCACACCTCGCTCGAGCGCTGCTCGATCGCGAGCGTGCGAAAGCCCATCTGGAGGCTGTTCAGCAGCGCGGCGAGGTTCATCGGGCCGGTCAGCAGCACGCGGTGCTCGCGCTGCAGCGCATCGGCGAATCCGGGCCGCGCCATCATCTCTGCGTAGAGGCTTTCGGTCGGCAGGAAGAGGATCGCAAAATCCGTCGTGTGCGGCGGCTCGACGTAGAGCGCGCGGATCGTCTTGGCCTGGTCGCGCAGGAACGTCGCAAGCGCCTTGCGCGACTCGTCCGCGGCAGCCGCGTCGGCACGCTCGAGCGCGTCCTGCAGCCGCTGCCAGTCCTCGAGCGGGAATTTGCAATCGATCGGCAGCCAACAAGGCCGCTCGTCCTCGCCCTTGCCCGGCAGGCGGATTGCGTACTCGACGCGCCTCTTGCTGCCGGGTCGCGTCTCGACGTTCGCGTCGTACTGCTGCGGCGTCAGCATCTCGGCAAGCAGCGCGCCGAGCTGCACTTCGCCCCAGCCGCCGCGCGTCTTGACGTTCGACAGCACCCGCTTCAGGTCGCCGACGCCGGTCGCGAGCGTCTGCATCTCGCCCAGTCCCTTGTGTACCTGCTCGAGTCGCTCCGAGACGAGCTTGAACGATTCGCCGAGCCTCGTGTCGAGCGTCGCCGAGAGCTTCTCGTCGACGGTGGCGCGCATCTCGTCGAGCTTTTTCGAGTTCTCGTTGCGCAGCACGTCGAGCCGTTGCTCGACGGTCACGCGCACCGCCTCGAGCCGCTCCTGGTTCGAGTGCGCGAGCTTGTCGAGCCGATCGGCGAACTGGTGCAGCTGCTCCGCCTGCAGACCGCTCATTCCGGTCAATTGCTGCTGCATCGTCTGCGCGAAGCGGCCCAGCGTGTCGGCGAGCTCGGCGCGCGCGCGCTGCGCGGCGGCCCCTTGCTCGGTGCGCGCATTCGACAGCTCGAGCTTCAGATCGCGCTCGAGGTCCGCGCCCTGCGCGAGGACGACTTCGAGCCGCGTGCGCAACTCGGTCGTTGCACGGGAAGCATCGTCGCGCTGCGCGACAAGCCGTCGCAGTTGCGCGAGCACGAGCGCGCCGAGCACCCCCAAGAGCAGGGCGAGCGCTCCGATCGCAACTAGAATGAGCGTCAATTCCGACATTTGCGCATCCGAGTTTAGCACCCCGAAACGCCCGTTCGGCCTCGCGGTCCAACGACCAATGCGAGGGGGCTTGCGCTAAGCCATTTCCGGTCGCATCTTGTTGCATTGCGCCCCAAGCCACCCTGCCGACCCGTTCATCGATGAACTTGCGCTTTCGCTCGACGGATTCCCGAGTGCGGCCGCCCGCGGTCGCCGGCCTTTTCTATCCCCGCGACGACGCGGCGCTTTCGCGTGAGGTCGATGCGGCGCTGGCGACGACGAGCCCGATGCTCGCGCCCGGCGTGCCGAAGGCGATGATCGTGCCGCATGCAGGTTACGTCTATTCCGGTCCGGTTGCCGCGCAGGCCTACGCGCGGCTCATACCGGCGCGTGACATCATCAAGCGCGTCGTGCTGCTCGGACCGTGTCATCGCGTTCCGGTGCAAGGGCTTGCGCTTCCCGAAGCGAGCACATTCGCTACACCGCTCGGCCGCGTCGACGTCGATGCCCATGCGGTGGCCGCCGTCGCCGGGCTGCCGCAAGTGAGCGCGTCCGACGCTGCCCACGCCGAGGAACATGCGCTCGAAGTGCAGTTGCCTTTCCTTCAGCGCGTGATCGGCCCGTTCACCGTCGTTCCGTTCGCCGTCGGCGCCGCGACGGCGGCCGAGGTCGCCGAGGTGATCGAGCGTCTCTACGGCGGCCCGGAAACGCTGATCCTCGTGAGCTCCGATCTGTCGCACTATCACCCTTACGAATCCGCGCGCGCGATCGACGGGGAGACGGTGCGCTCGATTCTCGCGCTCGATTCGTCGATCGACCATGGACAGGCGTGCGGTGCGACGCCGATCGCGGGGTTGCTCGAGCTCGCCCGCCGGCGCGGCCTTGCGCCTGAGCTGCTCGATCTGCGCAACTCCGGAGACACCGCCGGCGACAAGCGGCGCGTGGTCGGCTACGCGTCGTTCGCGTTCTGGGAACGCGAGCGGCCGCAGGGCTACCGCGACGAGCACGGCCGCACGCTGCTGCGCGTTGCGCGCGGCGCGATTGCAGGCGCTCTCGGCCGCACCGTTCCACCGCAGCCGGGCGCATCCTGGCTCGAGGAGCGCCGGGCGACGTTCGTCACGTTGCGCCAGAACGGCGAGCTGCGCGGCTGCATCGGCTCGCTCGAGCCGCGGCGAGCGCTCGGCCGGGACGTGGCGGAGAACGCATTGGGATCGGCATTTTCGGATCCGCGGTTCGGACCGCTATCGGCGGAAGAGCTCGATCGCACCGAGATCGAGGTATCGCTGCTTTCGCCTCCCGCCTCGATCGAATTCTCGAGCCACGCAAGCCTCGTCTCGCAGCTCGTTGCCGGCGAGGACGGCGTGATCCTCGGGTCCGGCGATCGCCGTGCGACCTTTCTGCCCCAAGTGTGGGAGCAGGTTCCCGACGCGCACGAGTTCCTCGCGCAGCTCAAGCGCAAGGCCGGGCTCGCGCCCGACTATCCGACCGAGCGCTGCACCGTGTCGCGCTACCGCGTACTCAAATGGACCGAGTCCGACCTCGGAACCGCATGACGACTGAAACGAAGCCCACCGAAATTCCCGCGGCGGAGAGTGCCGCCGACACGCTGCACGACGGCCGCTGGTGGCACATGCTCGACGACGGACGGATGCAATGCGACCTCTGCCCGCGCGACTGCAAGCTGCACGAGGGTCAGCGGGGGCTCTGCTTCGTCCGCCAGCGCGTCGGCGACAAGATGTACCTGACGACATACGGGCGCTCGTCGGGCTTCTGCGTCGATCCGGTCGAGAAGAAGCCGCTCAATCATTTCTATCCGGGCAGCTCGATCCTGTCGTTCGGCACCGCCGGCTGCAATCTCGCATGCAAGTTCTGCCAGAACTGGGATATCTCGAAGTCGCGCGAGATGGACACGCTGATGGACGACGCGTCACCCGCGACGATCGCGCGCGCGGCGAAGGCGATGGGCTGCAAATCGGTCGCGTTCACCTACAACGACCCGGTGATCTTTGCCGAGTACGCGATGGACGTCGCCGATGCCTGTCACGACGCGGGCATCAAGGCCGTCGCGGTTACCGCCGGCTACATCCACGAGGTGCCGCGCCGCGAGTTCTACGCGAAGATGGACGCGGCGAACGTCGACCTGAAGGGATTCACCGAAGACTTCTACGTGAAGATCTGCGGCGCGCGGTTGAAGCCGGTACTCGACACGCTCGTGTATCTCAAGCATGAGACCGACGTCTGGTTCGAGATCACGACGCTGCTGATCCCCGGCAAGAACGACTCCAGCGAGGAGATCGAGGCGCTGACGAAATGGGTCGCGAAGGAGCTCGGACCGGACGTGCCGCTGCATTTCACCGCATTCCATCCCGACTGGAAGATGATGGATCTGCCGGCAACGCCCGCGTCGACGCTCACCCGCGCGCGCGACATCGGGCTTCGCAACGGGCTGCATTACGTCTACACCGGCAACGTTCACGACATGACCGGCGGCACGACGTACTGCCCCGGCTGCAAGTCGCCGGTGATCGTGCGCGATTGGTATCGGATTATGAGCCATGCGCTCACCGCCGACGGGTGCTGCAAGAAGTGCGGCACCGCGGTGCCCGGGCGTTACGACGCATTCACGAAGGCGTTCGGGCCGCGCCGCATCCCAGTGCGCCTTGCGAGTCACGCGGTCTGAGTTACCCGTCGAGCGCGAGCGCCGCGAAGCTCGCGAGCCAGTGGCTGCCGAGGTAATCGGCGCGCTCCATGCCGGCGAGCCCGGCGGCGAGATGAACATCCGCGGCCTGCGCTGCGATGTCGACGCGCGGATCGCCGTCCGGCAACGCGGCAGCGATTCCGCGAAAGCACCACGCGCGCGACAGCGCGAGCCCGTCCAAATGCACGATCTGCGGGTCGAGCCGGTCGCTGACGATCGCCGGCGCGAATAGCGTCGCGGGCTTGCGTTCGGCGAGCCCCGGCAGCAATCGCTCGAGCCAAGCGGCGAACGCCCACGCGTCGAGCACCCGACGCATCAAATCTGCTTCGATCAACGCCGGCGAGAAGAAGTCCGAGCCGGACGGCTCCCATGTTGCGGGCGCGTCGCGGTCGTCGGCGAACCACGCCAGTGCCTTCTGTACACACAGCGCCTCGAGATCGCCGATGCCGGCTGTTCTCGCATAGTCGAGCGCGAAGGCGACACCGAATGCGCTGTTCGGATGAATACCGTAGCGGATCGGGTAATTCGCCTTCGGCAAATAAGCGCGGTAACGCTCGACGAACGCGGCGGCAAGCGGCGCGAGCGCATCCGACCAGCGGCGTGCATCGGCGTCGCTTGCCCGATTGAGCTCGTCGGCGAGCTTCAGCAGCCATGCCCACCCGTACGTGCGCTCGAACGCGCGCGCGTCGGGACGCGCGAGATACGCGCATTCCGCCGCGATCGTGTCCGCGGTCACGTGCGCGTCGAACGTCGCGGCGATCGTGTCGCGCTCGCGCAAATCCGGGCAGCAGCGCCACAGGTGCGCGAGCAGCCAGTGCATGTGCACACACGAGTGCCAGTCGTAGCTGCCGTAGAACGCAGCATGCAATGCGCGCGGCGTTCGCGCGTCGGCCGGCTCGCCCAGCACGTGATCCGGCTTGTTCGGATACTCGCGGACGACGTTCGCGAGCGCGATCGACGCGAGCTGCGATGCGTACGCCGCGAGTTGCACGACGCGCTGCTACGCCTCGTTCATCGCCGCGGATTCGCGCGACGCCTTCTTGCGCTCGTGCTCTTTCAGATGACGCTTGCGGATGCGGATCGATTTCGGCGTCACCTCGACCAGCTCGTCGTCGGCGATGAACTCGACCGCGTATTCGAGCGTGAGCTGGATCGGCGGCGTCAGCAGGATCGCATCGTCCTTGCCCGAGGCGCGGACGTTGGTGAGCTTCTTGCCCTTGATCGGATTCACCACCAGATCGTTGTCGCGGGAGTGGATGCCGATCACCATGCCTTCGTAGAGCTTGTCGCCGGGCGACACGAACATGCGGCCGCGCTCCTGCAGGTTCCACAGGGCGTAAGCGACGGCCTCGCCGTCATCCTGCGAGATGAGCACGCCGTTGCGCCGCTCGGGGATCTCGCCCTTGACCGGCGCGTAGCCGTCGAACACGTGGCTCATGAGCCCGGTGCCGCGCGTGATGTTCATGAACTCGCCCTGAAAACCGATCAGGCCGCGCGCCGGGATCCGATAATCGAGCCGCGCACGACCGCGGGCATCGGACTCCATGTGCGTGAGATCGCCGCGGCGCACGCCGAGTGCTTCCATCACCGCGCCCTGGTGATGCTCCTCGACGTCGACGGTGAGCGCCTCGAATGGCTCGCACAGCGCGCCGTCGATCTCGCGAGTGACCACGCGCGGGCGCGACACCGCGAGCTCGTAGCCTTCGCGGCGCATGTTCTCGATCAGGATCGTCAGGTGCAGCTCGCCGCGGCCGGAGACGAGGAATGCGTCGGTGTCCACCGTGTCCTCGACGCGCAGCGCCATGTTCACCAGCAACTCCTTCTGCAGCCGCTCGCGCAGATTGCGCGACGTGACGTACTTGCCCTCGCGTCCCGCGAGCGGCGACGTGTTCACCTGGAAGTACATCGACAGCGTCGGCTCGTCGACGTTGATCGGCGGCAGCGCTTCCGGCGTATCCACTGCGGCAAGCGTCGTTCCGATGGCGAGATCGTCGACGCCGGTGACGAGCACGATGTCGCCTGCATCGGCGGAGGCAACCGGCACGCGCTCGAGCCCGGCGAACGTGAACAGCTGGCCGATTTTCGCCTTCGGCGGCACGGCATCGGCGGCAAGCGGTCCGTTGAGCACCGCGACCTCCTGGCCGGCGAACAGTCGACCGCGGCGAATGCGGCCGATGCCCAGGCGCCCGACGTAGCTCGAGTAGTCGAGCGCGGCCACCTGGAACTGCAGCGGCGCGTCGACTTCGGCGGCCGGCGCCGGCACCGCCGAGATGATCGTCTCGAACAGCGGCCGCATGTCGGCGTCCTTGCCGGGCTTGTGCGCTTTGGCGACCTTGACGTCGAGCGTCGCCCAGCCGTTCAGCGCCGACGCGTAGACCACCGGAAAATCGAGCTGGTCCTCGTTCGCGCCGAGCCGATCGAAGAGCTCGAACGTCTGGTTCACCACCCATTCGGGCCGCGCGCCCGGACGGTCGACCTTGTTGATGACGACGATCGGCAGCAGGCCCTTCTGCAGCGCTTTCATCGTGACGAAGCGCGTCTGCGGCATCGGCCCTTCGACGGCGTCGACCAGCAGCAGCACGCCGTCGACCATGCCGAGCACCCGCTCGACCTCGCCGCCGAAGTCGGCGTGGCCTGGTGTGTCGACGATATTGATCCGCGTGTCGCCGTAGCGGATCGCGCAGTTCTTGGCGAGGATCGTGATGCCGCGCTCGCGCTCGAGATCGTTGGTGTCCATCATGCGCTCGGTGACGTGCTGGTGCTTGGCGAACGTACCCGCCTGCACGAGCAGCTTGTCGACCAGCGTGGTCTTGCCGTGGTCGACGTGGGCGATGATGGCGATGTTGCGTAGCGCGCGGGTCATTCAGCGAAACTCGTCGGTGAAAACATTGATGCTGCTCAACATTTTAGCATTGACGCACGGAGTTTGACCGGTAAATGACGTGCCTCTTCCTATACTCGTCCCGTGTATCTACGACCGTCACCCACGCCGGCTCGTCTCGCGCTGTACACGGCGCTCGGTTACCTCGCGTTCGGCATCGTGTGGATCGTCATGTCCGATCTCGCCGTCGAGTGGTTCGCCACCGATGTCGCACTCGCCACACGAATTCAGTCCGTCAAGGGGACCGCATTCGTCGCGCTATCGGCTGTGCTCGTGTACGCACTCGTGCGCCTGCTCGACCGGTTGCCCGTGATCGAAGCGAAGCTCAAGGCGAGCGAGGAGCGGCTCGCGAACGTGCTCGCCACCGCGCAGGAAGGCATCGTGATCTATGGTGACGACGAGCGCATCACGTTTGCGAATGAGGCGTTCGCCCGCATGCTCACGCTGGGCGATCATCGCGAGCTCATCGGACAGCGGATGCGCGACTTGTCGCCTTCCGAACTGCGCGAGCGCGCCGCCGAGCGGCTGACGGAGGGGCAGCGCGACAAGCCCGCGCACTACGACGTCCGCCTCGTCGAAGCGTCGGGCGAAGTGCGCTGGATATCGATCTCGGCGAGCCCACTCACCGACGCCGATGGCCGGTTCAGCGGCGTGCTCGCGGTCACGGCCGACATCACGGCGCGCAAGGCAAGCGAGGCGCGCATCGCCCGCCTCGCGCGCCTGTACACGATGCTCGGCCAGCTCAACGAAGCGATTGTGCGGCTGTCCGACGCCGACGCGTTGTTCGCGGTCGCGTGCAGGATCGCGATCGACGAAGGCGGCCTTCGCACCGCGTTCGCCGGCGTGCTCGATCCTTCCGGACAGTGCATCGTCCCGGTCGGCGCCGCCGGCCCGACTGATGGCGTGATCGGCGCGATTCCGATACCGCTCGCGGCTGACCACCCCGGCAGCGCGGGAGCGATCGCGACGGCAATCCGGACCGCAGAACTGCAGATCGTGAGCGACATGCCGAACGACGCGCGCACGCAATACGCGCGCGCGAGCACCGACAAGCTCGACATCCACTCGGTTGCCGCGCTGCCGTTGCGCTACGACGGTCGAGTCATGGGCGCGCTCGCGCTCTACGCGACCGAGCAGGCGTTCTTCGACGACGAGATGGTGCTGCTGTTGCGGCGCATGGCCGATGACCTGTCGTTCGCGCTCGACAGCTACGCGCGCGCCGCCGAGCGCGACCGCGCGGAAGCCGAGGTTCGCGCGCTCAATGCGACGCTCGAGCGCCGCGTCGCCGAGCGCACCGCGCAGCTTTCCGAGGCCGTGCGCGAGCTCGAGTCGTTCAGCTATTCGGCGTCGCACGACCTGCGCGCGCCGCTGCGAGCGATCCACGGCTTCGCGCGCGTGCTGGAGGACGAGCACGCGTACCGGCTGAATGACGACGGCCGGCAGATGCTCGCTCGCATCGTCGCGGCGAGCACGCGCATGGCAGGGCTGATCGACGATCTGTTGTCGCTCGCGCACGTCGGCCGCGGAGGTCTCGAGCTCGAACCGATCGCGCTCGCACCCGTTTTCGACATCATCGTCGAGCAGGCGCGGCCCGCAATCGTCGCCACCGGCGGACGGATCACCGTGCAACCCGCGATGCCCGTCGTGCGCGGCGACGAGACGCTCGTCTCGCAACTGTTCTCGAATCTAATCAACAACGCGCTCGAATACCACCGCGCCGGCGTGCCGCCGCAGGTGAACATCCGCTGGCGAGACGCCGGCGATCGCGTCGAGGTGAGTGTGTGCGACAACGGCATCGGTATCGATCCGGCCCATCATCGGCAGGTCTTCGAGGTGTTCCGGCGACTGCACTCGCAGGCCGAGCACCCCGGCACCGGCATCGGCCTTGCGATCGTCGCCAAGGCGGTGTCGCTGCTCGACGGCCAGATCCGGGTCGAGTCCAAGCTCGGCGAGGGCGCGACATTCATCGTCGTGCTCCACAAGGGCGTTGAGCTGCCGGTTCGCGAGTCCAATCCGCAACTTGCGGGGGAAACCTCACGAATTTGGTAAAAATCGGGTATAATCGCTTTGTCGGGCGGCCGTTCCGGTCACCGCCCATCCCCACCGCAGCAGTCCAACGCTGTGGCTTCCCAGGAACCACGAACACGCTGCCTGGACCGGAAACCGCACTGCGGTGGGCCGCGACAGGAGCTTTCCCTTGCACGCAACGAGCTTTGCCGAGCTCGGATTGCGGCCCGAGTTGCTGCGGGCCGTGGACGAGGCCGGCTACACCGTACCCACGCCGATCCAGGCGCAAGCAATCCCCGTCGTCCTCGCCGGACGCGACGTCATGGGGGGCGCGCAGACCGGCACCGGCAAGACCGCCGGCTTCGCGTTGCCGATCCTGCAAAAGCTGCTGCCGTTGGCCAATTCGAGCCCGTCGCCGGCGCGCCATCCGGTGCGCGCGCTAATCCTCACGCCGACACGCGAGCTCGCGATCCAGGTCGAGGAGGCGATGCGCACGTACGGCAAGCACACGAATCTGCGCTCGACGGTTGTGTACGGTGGAGTCGACATCAAGCAGCAGCTTCCGATCGTGCGCGCCGGCGTCGAGATCCTCGTCGCCACGCCGGGGCGCCTGCTCGACCACATCGAGCAGAAGAGCGTCTATCTCGGGCAGGTGGAAATCCTCGTGCTCGACGAAGCTGACCGGATGCTCGACATGGGCTTCATCCCGGACATCAAGCGGATCATGGCGCTGCTGCCGCCGACGGCGAAGCGGCAGAACCTGCTGTGGTCCGCGACGTTTTCGAACGAGATCAAGAAGCTCGCCGACGAGCTGCTCAATGCGCCGGAGCTGATCGAAGTTGCCCGGCGCAACACGGCGGCCGAGACGGTCGTGCAGAGCGCGTTCAAGTGCCCGCAGGACGCGAAGCGCGCATTGCTCGAGCACATCGTGACCTCGCGCGATCTGTGGCAGGTGCTCTGTTTCGTGCGTACGAAGCACGGCGCGTCGAGACTCGCGCGCCAGCTCGAGAAGGACGGCCTCGCGACCTCCGCGATCCACGGCGACAAGACGCAGATCGCGCGGCTCGAGGCGCTTGCCGCGTTCAAGGAAGGCAAGCTGCAGGTGCTCGTCGCAACCGACGTCGCCGCGCGCGGCCTCGACATCGATGACCTGCCGCTCGTCGTCAACTACGAGCTGCCACACGTCTCCGAAGACTACATCCACCGCATCGGTCGCACCGGTCGCGCCGGTGCGACCGGCGAGGCGATTTCGCTCGTCGCGCCCGAAGAAGAACGCTATCTCGCCGACATCGAGCGGATGCTCAAGAAGAAAGTGACGATCGGTGTGCTCACCGATTTCGACATCGAGTCGGCGGCCCCTGGCCGTCCGCTGCGCGAGTCGCGTAGTGCGCGACCGGTGCGCGAGCCGCATGCACGACGCAGCGATGCCGCGCCTGCGCGGGCGCGATCCGAACGCTCGGATAGCGCGGCCCCGCGCGTGCGTTCCGATCGCGCGCCCGTACACGCCGAATCGCGCAGCGAGCGCGAGCGTTCGCGCGAGGAAGCGTACGCGAAGAATCCGGACCAGCCGCCGGCGAAGCGTCCGGCCGCGAGTACCTCGACATCGGCGCTAACGCAGGGTGGCGAGCACCATCGTGCGGCGCACGTCAAGACGCGTCCCGTTCCTGCGCTGTTGATGAAGCGCCCGGCGAAAGAGCCGGAAAAGGTCTAGCTGTCATTCCCGTCCCTCGACTTAGCTCGGGATAGACTTCAGCGGGAATCCAGCGTCGTACGAAAGTCACTGGGTCCCCGCTTTCGCGGGGACGACAATCGATATCCGCGGTGACGGCGCATTGCTGCGCGCCCGGTCCTCACCGATAATGCGAAGCCGCCGCCGTGCCGCGCCCGACGGCCCCTCGTCCGGCCTCGCGTGCCCGCCTCTACTTCCCCTGCTGCGCTTGCGGTCGACGGCCTGACCGTCGACTTCGCAACGACCGAGCGCGTGGTCCACGCGGTGCGTGACGTATCGTTCGACGTCGGCCACGGCGAAACGGTGGCGGTCGTCGGCGAATCGGGCTCCGGCAAATCGGTCACCGCGCTTTCGATCATGCGGCTGGTCGAACATGGCGGCGGTCGCATCGTGAGTGGCCGGATCGAGTTCGCGCGACCGGGCGGCGCGCGGATCGATCTCGCGCGCGCGTCGCCTGCGACCATGCGCGCGATCCGCGGCGCCGAGGTCGCGATGATCTTCCAGGAGCCGATGACCTCGTTGAACCCCGTGTTCACGGTCGGCGAGCAGATCGCGGAATCGATCCGGCTGCACCAGGGAATGGACCGTTCCGCTTCGCGCGCCGAAGCGCTGCGAATGCTCGAGCTCGTGCGCATTCCGGAGCCGCGCCGCGCGCTCGATCGCTACCCGCACCAGCTCTCCGGCGGCATGCGCCAGCGCGTGATGATCGCGATGGCGCTCTCCTGCAAGCCGGCGCTGCTGATCGCCGACGAGCCGACGACCGCGCTCGACGTCACGATCCAGGCGCAAATCCTCACGCTGATCCGCCTGCTGCAGCAGGAAATGCACATGGCGGTGGTCTACATCACGCACGATATGGGCGTCGTGGCCGAGGTAGCCGACCGCATCGTCGTCATGTATCGCGGCGAAAAGGTCGAGCAAGGCGCCGCGATGCAGGTGTTCGGCGCACCCGCGCATCCGTACACGAAAGCGCTGCTGGCGGCGGTGCCTGCGCTCGGCTCGATGCGCGGCATCGACGCGCCGCGCAAGTTTGCGCTGCTCGCCGTGGGCGGCGCGTCGGGCGCCGCAGGCGATGCGACGACAGCCGCTGCGCCGCCTTTCACTGCGGCCACGCCGCTTCTTCGCGTGCGCGAGCTCACCACGCGATTTCCGGTGAAATCCGGCCTGTTCTCGCGGGTGCGCCGTCGCGTGCACGCCGTCGAGAAGGTGAGCTTCGATCTGGCTGCCGGCGAAACGCTCGCGCTCGTCGGCGAGTCCGGGTGCGGCAAGTCGACGACGGGCCGCTCGCTTTTGCGCCTGGTCGACATCGATGGCGGTCACGTCGAGTTCGAGGGTCGCGACATCGCCGCGCTGCCGCGCGAGCAGTTGCGGCCAGTTCGCCGCGACATCCAGATGATCTTCCAGGATCCGTTCGCCTCGCTCGACCCGCGCTTGACCGTCGGCTTCTCGATTGCCGAGCCGCTGTACGTGCACGGCGTTGCCGGAGGCCGCGAAGCGCAGGAACGCGTCGCGTGGCTGCTGCGCCACGTCGGACTCGATCCCGATCACGCGCAGCGCTATCCGCACGAATTTTCCGGCGGTCAGCGGCAGCGGATCGCCATTGCGCGTGCGCTCGCGCTCAATCCGAAGATCATCGTCGCCGACGAAGCGGTATCCGCACTCGACGTGTCGATCCAGGCGCAGATCGTCAATCTCCTGCTCGACCTGCAGTCGGAGCTCAAGCTCTCGTATTTATTCATCTCGCATGACATGGCGGTCGTCGAGCGCGTGAGCCATCGCGTTGCCGTCATGTACCTCGGGCAGATCGTCGAGATCGGCCCGCGGCGCGCGGTGTTCGAGAACCCGCAGCACCCGTACACGCGCAAGCTGATCGACGCCGTGCCGATCGCCGACCCGGCGCGGCGGCATCGCAAATTGGAGCTATCATCCGACGAGGTCCCGAGCCCGATCCGAACGGTCGGCGACGAGCCGGTCGTGGCGCCGCTGGTGGCAGTCGGCCCCGGACACTTCGTCGCGACGCATCGTGTGGGCGGCCAGTATTGAGCCGCATGTTCGTGCGCATACCCACGGCTTCCGGCCGCGTATTCGAGCAGCCCATTGTTTTGCACCGCCCAAAGGAGATCCCGATGAAATCGCTGTTGCGTTCCCTCGCCGCCGGCGCGCTCGCGCTGGCCGCGTTCGCCGCCGGCCCCGCGCTCGCCGCCAAGGATGTCGTGTTCGCTGTCGCTTCCACGTTCACGACGACCGATCCGTACGACGCGAACGACACGCTGTCGCAGGCGATGGCGAAGTCGTTCTACGAGGGCCTGTTCGGCTTCGACAAGGACATGAAGATGATCCCGGTGCTCGCCGAGAGCTATACGGTGAGCCCCGACGGCCTCGTCTACACGATCAAGCTGCGCAAGGGCGTGAAATTCCACGACGGCACCGACTTCAAGGCCGAGGCCGTCAAGGTGAGTCTCGATCGCGTGACCAATCCGGACAACAAGCTCAAGCGCTACGGCCTGTACAACAACAACATCGCGAAGACCGAGGCGGTCGACGATTACACGGCGCGCATCACACTCAAGACACCGTTCTCGCCGTTCATCAACCAGCTCGCGCATCCGTCCACGGTGATGATCAGCCCGGCCGCGCTCAAGCAATATGGCAACAAGGACATCGCGTTCCACCCGGTCGGCACCGGGCCTTTCAAGTTCGTCGAATGGAAGGCGACCGATTACCTCAAGGTCGCGAAGTTCGACGGCTATTGGCGCAAGGGATACCCGAAGGTCGACTCGATCACGTGGAAGCCGGTCGTCGACAACAACTCGCGTGCGGCGATGATGCAGACCGGCGAAGCACACTTCACGTTCCCTGTTCCGTACGAGCTCGCCGACGTGCTGAAGGGCAAGCCGGACCTCGAGATCGTCGCCGCGCCGTCGATCGTGCTGCGCTACCTTTCGATGAACACGCAGCAGAAGCCGTTCGACAACCCGAAGGTGCGCCAGGCGATCGCGTACGCGATCAACAAGGACGCGCTCGCGAAGGTCGCGTTCAACGGCTACGCCGAGCCGGCGCAAGGCGTGGTTCCTGACGGTGTGCAGTACGCGGTGAAGATCGGCGCATGGCCGTACGATGTCGCGAAGGCGAAGCAGCTGATGACCGAAGCCGGCTATCCGAACGGCTTCGAGACCGAGCTGTGGTCGGCGTACAACCACAGCACCGCGCAGAAGGTCACGCAGTTCCTTCAACAGCAGCTCCAGCAGATCGGCATCCGCACGAAGATCACGCTGCTCGAGGCGGGTCAACGCGTGGAGAAGGTCGAGAGCTGGCAGGATCCGGCGACCGCGCCGGTACGTCTGTACTACGTCGGCTGGTCGACGTCGACCGGCGAAGCGGACTGGGCGATCCGACCGTTGCTCGGCGGGGAATCGTGGCCGCCGAGGCTCTTCAACACCGCCTACTACAAGAACCCGCAGGTCGACGGCGACATCAAGAACGCGCAGCTCACGACCAACTCCGACGAGAAGGCGAAGCTGTACAAGGACGCGCAGGAGACGATCTACAAGGACGCGCCGTGGGCGCCTCTGGTCACCGAGCGGCTGCTCTCGGCACACAACAAGAAGCTTTCCGGTATCTACGTGATTCCGGATGCGTCGTTCAATTTCACCGAGATCGACCTGAAGTAGCGGCTCGCGGTTGTCATTCCCGCGAACGCGGGAATCCAGCGTCTTTGACGAACGACACTGGGTCCCCGCGTTCGCGGGGACGACGGCCTCCTTTGCGTTGCCGCCACGGCCGCCCATGCTCCAATTCATCGCCAAGCGCCTCGCCGGTCTGGTCCCGACGCTTCTGATCGTCGCGGTGCTGGTGTTCATGTTCCTGCACCTGCTGCCCGGCGACCCTGCGCGTCTCGCCGCCGGCCCGGACGCAACGCCGGAAACCGTTTCGCTCGTGCGCAAGGATCTGGGGCTCGATCGTCCGCTGCCCGAGCAATTCGTTCGCTTCGCGACCGGCGCGGTCCGAGGTGACTTCGGACGCTCGCTGCGCACGAAGCGCGACGTCGCCACCGAGATCGGCGACCGCTTCATGCCGACGTTCTGGCTCACCATCACGAGCATGGTGTGGTCGGTGGTGTTCGGTCTCGCGATCGGGATGCTGTCGGCGGTGTGGCGCAACCGCTGGCCCGACCGCGTCGGCATGACGCTCGCGGTTTCGGGCATCTCGTTTCCCGCGTTCGCGCTCGGCATGGTGCTGATGCAGATCTTCTCCGTGCAGCTCGGCTGGCTGCCGACGGTCGGCGCCGACAGCTGGCGCCACTACATCCTGCCCTCTGTCACGCTCGGCGCCGCCGTCGCCGCGATCATGGCGCGCTTCACGCGCTCGTCGTTCGTCGACATCCTCGGCGACGACTACATCCGCACGGCACGTGCGAAGGGCCTCACCGAGTCGACCGTCGTGGTCAAGCACGGATTGCGCAACGCGCTCATTCCGGTCGTGACGATGATGGGTCTGCAGTTCGGCTTCCTGCTCGGCGGGTCGATCGTGGTCGAAGTCGTGTTCAACTGGCCGGGGCTGGGACGCCTGCTCGTCGACGCCGTCGACATGCGCGACTACCCGGTGATCCAGGCGCTGGTGCTGCTGTTCTCGCTCGAGTTCATCCTGATCAACCTGATCGTCGACGTGCTGTACGGCCTGATCAATCCGACCATCAGATATCGCTGACGATGGACGCCGGTACCGATCTCGCTGCCGTAGCGCCGTCGCCCGAGCCGCCGCCGGAGCCGGTCGCGATCGCCTCTGCGGAGACGGTGCGCTCGCCGTGGTTCGAGTTTTGGCGCAAGTTCCGCCGCCAGCACGTCGCGCTCGTTGCGGGTGGATTCGTACTGCTGCTGGTCGCGATCGCGCTCGGCGCGCCATGGGTTGCGCCGTTCGATCCGGAAAACTTCTTCGACTACGACAATCTGAACAAGGGCCCGTCCGCGCGCTACTGGTTCGGCGTCGACCCGCTCGGCCGCGACATCTTCAGCCGCCTCGTCTGGGGCGCGCGCATCTCGCTTGCGGCCGGCTTTGCATCGGTTGCCGCGGGCGCCGTCATCGGCACGCTGCTGGGACTCGCCGCCGGCTACTTCGAAGGCTGGTGGGACCGCATCATCATGCGCATCTGCGACGTGCTGTTCGCATTTCCCGGCATCCTGCTCGCGATCGGCATCGTCGCGATCCTCGGCGGCGGCATGGTGAACGTCGTGATCGCAGTCGCGGTGTTCAGCGTGCCGACGTTCGCGCGGCTGGTTCGCGGCAACACGCTCGCGTTGAAGCATCTGACGTACGTCGAGGCGGCTCGCAGCATCGGCGCCTCGGATGCGACCATCATTCGCCGCCACATCTTCCCGGGCACGGTCTCCGCCGTCGTCGTCTACTTCTCGCTGCGCATCGGCACGTCGATCATCACCGCGGCGAGCCTGTCGTTCCTCGGGCTCGGCGCGCAGCCGCCCACACCGGAATGGGGCGCGATGCTGAACAGCGCCCGCGCCGACATGATGGTCGCGCCTCATGTGGCGATCTTTCCGGCGATCGCGATCTTCGTCACCGTACTCGCATTCAATCTGCTCGGTGACGGGCTGCGCGACGCGCTCGACCCGAGGATCGAGCGGCGGTGAATATGCTTGTCGTCCCCGCGAAGGCGGGGACCCAGCGTCTTTGCGGCGAACGTCACTGGATTCCCGCATTCGCGGGAATGACCCAATGACTTCCGGACCCACGATCGGCATCCTGGCGCACGGACCGCGCGGCACCATCGCCGACGTCGGAGGTGTAACCGTCGGCCATTGCACGATCGCCGAAGGCGACCTTCAGACGGGCGTCACCGTCATTCGCCCGCATCCGGGCGATCCGTTCCGCGCGAAGGTGCCGGCCGCCGCAGTCGTATTCAACGGCTTCGGCAAGAGCGTCGGTCTGCTTCAGGTGAACGAGCTCGGCGTGCTCGAAACGCCGATCGCGCTCACCAACACGTTCGCCGTGGGAGCGATCGCGACCGCGCAGATCCGCTCGGCGATCGGAGCGAATGCGGGTATCGCGCGCGAAACAACGTCGGTCAACCCGCTGGTGTTCGAATGCAGCGATGCGTACCTGTCCGACATGCAGGCGCTTGCCGTCAGCGCCGAGCACTACGACGCCGCGCTCGCAGCGGCCACGCCCGATTTCGATCGCGGCTCGATCGGCGCCGGACGCGGCATGTCGTGCTTCGGATTGAAAGGCGGCATCGGCACCGCGTCGCGCAGCGCGCGCGCCGGCGATCGCGCGTTCATCATCGGCGCATTCGTGCTTGCGAACTTCGGCCGGCTCGAGAGCCTGACAATCGCCGGGCGGCGGATCGGACCGGCGCTCACGCAACGCCTTGCGAACGCGACGCCGCAACGCGACCACGGCTCGATCATCGTCGTGCTCGCGACCGACGCACCGCTCGATCACCGGCAGCTTCGCCGGGTCGCGATGCGCGCCGCGGCGGGCATCGGCCGCACGGGCTCGTACTATGGTCACGGCAGCGGCGACATCGCGCTCGCGTTCTCGACCGCGCATACCGTTGCGCACGAGCCGGCCGCAACCGAGCTCGCGACGACGGTCATCGCAGAGCCGAAGCTCGAAACGTTATTCGATGCAGCGGCGGAGGCGACCGAACAGGCGATCGTCGACGCGCTCTTCGCCGCGACGACTGTCATCGGCTTTCGCGGCCATACGCGCCACGCGCTCACCGAAATCGCGCCCGACTGGCCGACGCTGGCCGTTCATGTGAACGCCATCACGCGATGATCGCGCTCGTCGGCCACTGCCGCGCAGGGTTCGAGCCCGAAGCGGCCGTGGATTTCGAGCGCATCGCGGGTACGGCTCGCGTCGCGCCAACGCTCGATGCGCCGACCAGCCGGGGCTTCGTCGTCGCGACGCTCGAGGTCGAGCCGGCCGCGCTCGTGTCCGCGCTCGACAAGTCGGCGCCGATCTTCGTTCGCTCGCTGTTCGTGGGGCTCGGACCTTGGCGATTGTTCGAAGGCGCACCGCCTCCCGGCATGAAACGGCCTGATCGCGTCGCGACGCTCGTGCCGCTGCTCGCGCCGCTCGCGCGCGCGCTGCCGCGATCCTTGCGCGCGCCCTACGGCGAGCTTCGCATCGAGATGCCGGATACGAACGACGGCAAGGCGTTGTCGGGACTTTGTCGCGCGCTTGCCGAACCGTTGTCCGACGCGCTTCGCGAGCGGCGAATGCTCGACGCCGACGCCGACATCATGCGGCCGACCCTGCACGTGCTCTTCGCCGACGGTGCAACCGCCTACGTCGGCGCGAGCGCGGCGCCGTGGCGAAGCGCCTCGCCGATGGGAATCGTACGGCTGCGCATGCCGCACGCTGCGCCGTCGCGTGCGACGCTGAAGCTCGCCGAGGCGTTTGCGACGTTCCTCGGCGACGACGAACCGCGGCTGCTGGGCGGCGGCATGAAGGCAGTCGATCTCGGTGCCGCGCCCGGCGGCTGGACCTGGCAACTCGCGCATCGCGGCGTTCGGGTCACTGCCGTCGACAACGGCACGCTCAAAGGCGAAGTTGCATCCGATCCGCTGGTGACGCACGTTCGCGGCGACGGGCTCACGTACCGGCCACGGCGGCCCGTCGACTGGATGGTCTGCGACATCGTGGAGCAACCGGCGAGAATCGCTGCATTGGTCGCGCGCTGGCTCGCGCACGGCGACGCTCGCCGCTCGATCTTCAATCTGAAGCTCCCGATGAAGCGGCGCTACGACGAAGTCCTGCGCTGCAATGCGACGATTCGCGATGCGCTCACGCGTGCGGGCGTTCGGCACACGGTCGCATTTCGCCAGCTCTACCACGATCGCGAGGAAGTGACCGGATACGCGGCGCGGACAGATTGAACGGGCTCCAAGCGTCTCGAGAACGAGACTGCGGGGCATCCGAAGTGCGGCACCGCCGCTTTGAGTCGAAATCAGCAAATTGTCTGTCGAATTGTCACGTGCCTTGCGTGATCGGTCCGGGTATTGTTCGCGCACGGCCACCTATCCATTGACATGTCGGTGCCGCAGACAACCAGGCGAGGCCATGAACTCCGCCGTTGACACAGGGACCGTCGAGCGACGGGACGTCGCGTCGGTAGCCGACCGATCGAAGCCGAGCGCTTCAGGGGCGCAACGCACGTCGCCCGGGGCAACCGTGGCCGGAATCTTCATCAATTACCGGCGCGAAGACAGCGCCGGCTATGCCGGTCGGTTGGGCGACGACCTGATCAAGCAGTTCGGCGCCGATCGGGTCTTCATGGACGTCACCGACATCGCGCCTGGAGTCGACTTCCGCAGGGAGATCGAGCAGCAAGTCGCGGCCTGCGGCGTCACGCTCGTGATGATCGGAAAATCGTGGTTGTTGAAGCATGGAACCGACAGCGGGCCACGACTTTCGAAGCCCGATGATTTTGTCCGCCTGGAGATCGCCGCGGCGCTCAAGCGCGACATTCCCGTCATTCCCGTCCTCGTCGATGGCGCGGCCATGCCGAGTGCACGCGATCTGCCCGCCGATCTGGAGGCGCTGGCGTGGCGCAATGCCGTCGAGTTGCGACACGCCTATTGGGACTCGGATCTGCAGGTCCTTGTGGAGGCGCTGAAGCAGATCATTCCAGCGTGCGCGAGGGACGCGACGCCGCTCGCCGCCGACGCACCCGCACAGGCTCGTGCAGACGATATTCGCGTCGTGCCCGTGAAGAGGTCCTGGCGCAAAGCGATTGTCGCGGTTGCGGGTTCGGTCGCAGTTGCAGTTGCTGTCGGCGTGATCATGACGTCGCAGCCCCCGCCGGAGCCCGTCGAGCCCCTCGAGCCCGTGGCGCCCGTCGTCGCGCCGCCGCAACCCGCGGAGAAGCCATCGCCATTGCCCACGCGCGTCTCTATTCAGGACGCGCACGGCGTGAATCCCGCCACGGGAATGATCGTGATCTCCGCGGTCGGGCTGGCCGATCCGAGCAACCCGCGTTACGACAACGACAAGTCGTTGCTGCAAAGCGACGCGCGCGCCGATTCGAACCGCCAGCTTGTCGAAAAGGCGCTCGGATTGCTGATCGATCGGAGCGACCTTGCAACGAACTACGATGTGCTCGAGACCCGGCTGCTGTCCAGAAGCGACGCCTTCATCGATCGGGTGGTACGACAAGACGATCCGCAGATGGGAAAGGACGGTTTCGTGTCGATCACGACGCAGGCGGTGGTGAACGTCAAGGCGCTCCAACGGTCGTTGAACGAGATGTCGCGCCATGATCGCGTGCAATTGATTCGCGCCAGCGGTGACCCCAGGATCTCGCTCAGCATATCGGTGCGCGATTCAGATCAGCTCGCCGCGCAGCCGCGTGCCTCGCCGGTCGCCGAAAACCTTCTCAAAGAGCGCATCAAGTCGTTCGGCTTCCGCACCTGGTCGGATGAAGGTTCGGCTCCGGACGGCCGCGGCGGCATCGCCGATTTCACCGTGCAGGGCGAGGCCACCTTGAAGAAGCTGTCGATGCGCCTCGAAGCATCCGGCATCGTGATCACCAAGTTCACCCTTACGTCATGGACGGTGAAGTGCATCGATCGTACGACCGGCGAGGAGATCTACTTCAATACGACGTTGCCGAAGGCCGTGGGCAGCTGGGCGAGCGAGGAGCAGGCGCTGAAGGCGATCGGCGCGAAAGTCGCGGACGAGTTCTCGCGTGACTTCTTCCTGCAGCATCTGAATATCAGCGCACGCGCGGTGTTGATTGCCGTTGACGGCATGCCGAGCGTCGCAGTGCAAGCGCTGTTCGAGCGCGAGCTGGTGGGCTTGCCTGCGGTCATCACGGCGATGTCGCAACCGTCGCAGAGCGGACCCGTCTACGCGTTGCAGCTGGCCGGCGGGGGACCGAGCGCCGATATCATTACCGACGAGGTGCTGGGACCGTTGAACGCAAAGCTCGGTCACGCCTGCTTCGCCATCGGAGCTCCGGTTGACGACCGCGTCTCCATCGTATTCGACAAGAGCTGCAGCGAGCGTCCCGTTCTCGCTCGCCTCGAGACCTATCCGCCGGCAGCCTTATACGGCTCACCCCCGGGCCGTCAGCTTGCCCTGGTCAAGAATCCGGACACGCTTCGAAAATTGACGAGCTAGACCGCTCGGCCTCGCCCGCGCCGGCGATGGATCGCGGCCTCGAGGCTCTGCAGCAACACATCGATCGCGTAGCCGACGATGCCGATCGCGATCATGCCCGACATGACGATCGACGTGCTGATGCTCGCCTGGCCCTTCACGAGCAGGTAGCCGATTCCGCTGGACGCGACGATCAGCTCCGCGCCGACGAGCGACTGCCAGCCGAGCCCCGCGCTCACGCGCAAGCCGGCAATGATCGAAGGCACCGAAGCCGGCAACAGCACTTCGGTAATGATCTGCCAATGCCGAGCGCCGAGCGTTCGAGCGGCTTCGATCAACCACGGGTCGACGTAGCGTGCGCCGCGGTACGCGTTGATCACGCACGCAGGAAACGCGCCGGTGAAGATGACGAGCACCGGCCCGCCGATGCCGGTGCCGAACCACAGCGCCGCGAATGGCACCCACGCGATCGGCGCGACGAAGCGCAGTGCGTCGAACAGCGGCGACACGATCGCATCGAGCCAGCGGAACCAGCCCATCGCAAGCCCGAGCGGCACGCCGATCAGTACGGCGAGCCCGAAACCCATGCCGAAGCGTATGAACGACGAAAGCAGATGCTGTTGCAGCGTGTAACCGGCGAACGGCTCGTGCGTGAGCGCGACGAATTTCTCGGCGACTGCCCAAGGCGGCGGCAGGAACTGCGCCGACGTGATTCCCGCGAGCGCCGCGAGCGTCCAGATGCCGAAGAACGCAACAAGGCCCGTGGCGCTCAGCAGCACCCATTCGTTGCGCGCGATCGCCTTCACGCCGCTCATGGCGCACGCCAGGGCATCGACCGCGCCTCGAGCCATTCGAGCGCGATCGTCATCACGCCGCCTGCAACGGCCACGCCCATCATGCCGACGACGATCATTGCCGGGAAAATATCGAGCCCCGCCTGGTAGAGCACGTGACCCAGCCCGACGATCGCGCCGATCAGCTCACCGGCCACAAGCGTGGTCCAGCACGCCTGCAACGAAAGCCGCAGGCCGGTGAAGATGAGCGGCAGCGCACCGGGGAACAGCACCTCGCGCACGAGCATCGCACGACCCACACCGAGCGAGCGCGCCGCCTCGATCAGATGCGGCTCGATCGAGCGCACGCCTGCGTAGCTGTTGATGACGGCCGGCACGAAAGCGGCGAACCAGATCACCAGCACCTTGGCCGCGTCGCCGAGGCCGAGCCAGACGATCGCAAGCGGAATCCATGCGAGCGGCGGAATCGGCCGCACCAGCAGGAACACCGGATTGACGACCGCCTCGGCGCGGCGGCTCCAGCCGATCAGCATGCCGAGCGGCACTCCGATCGAAACCGCGGCGACAAACCCCATCGCCACCAGCTTGCAACTGTGCAGGAAGTGCTCGTGCAGACGACCGTCGGCGTAACCGCGAACGGCAATTTGCTCGAGCGCCTGCATTACTTCCGCCGGTGTGGGAAAGTAGACCGGCGGAAGGATCTGCGTGACGGCGGTCGTGATTTGCCAAAGCAAAGCCAGCGCGGCGAACGTCGCCGCGCCTACCGCGAGCCGGAAGCTCGCGGATCGACCGTTGCGCAGGCCGCGCACGTCAGTCGGTGCGATTCGCGATCGCTTTCAGCTTCGAATCGCCATCGACCATGCGCATGTATTCATCGCTGATGTAGCGCGACGCCGGCGGCACGTCGGGGATCGTGCCCGCGGCCTTCATGAACTCGCCGATCTGCGTCATCCACTTGTCGACGTCGGAGCCTCCCTTCGAACGGTCCATGATCTTCAGGTGACCCGCAAGGTCGTATGTCGGACGTGTCTCGAATTCCTTGCGCATCGACGCTTCCGAGATCGTGACGCCACCGAGCTCGTAGAACTTCTTCATCATCGCGATCGCTTCGGTCCGATGCGCATTCATCCATTTCCACGTGCGCAGATAAATCGCGAGGAACTTCGCGACGTTCTGCGGCTGCTCCTTCGCGTAATCGGCGCGCACGACCAGAGCGCCCGGTACGACGGCACCCGCTTCGCGGCCCGAGCAGATGACCTTCGCGCCCATCTTCTCTTCCATCGTGTAGATGTTCGGCGCCCACAGCCCGCCCAGGTCGGCGTTGTTCGACGACATTGCCGAGATGATCTCGGCCTGACCCATGCTCTTGATCGTCACATCCGCCTTCTTGAGACCCCATTTGCCGAGGCACGACTGCACCGCGTAATCGCCGGTCGAGTTGGCGGTCAGCACGATCGTCTGGCCCTTGATCGACTGCGGGTTCTTCATGTACGCGTCGGCTTTCGCCGCCGTCGCGACAAGCGCGTTGCCGGCCGACTCGTCGTTCGTGAGGCCGATCGTCAGCAGGTTGTAGCGCGCCGCGCCGAGCACGGCGGGCACGGAACCGGTGCCGCCGACGTCCCACGACTTCGACGCGGAGGCGGCAACCTGCGGCGCACCAGCGGGGAACGTGCTGAATTCCGGCTTCAGCCCGACCTCGGCCCACCATCCCTTCTCGGTCGCGACGTAGAACGGCAGCGCCCAGTAAAGCGCCGGCTGGTAGCTCACCTTGATTTCCGTGAGTTGCTGCGCTTGCGCGCCGGTAACGGCACCGCCAAACGCGGCTGCCAACAGCATTCGTCGAGCGGTTCTCCTCATGGCCTTCCTCCTCCGGTTGTGGCTGCCGCGTAAAACAACTCTACTGCCCGTTGCGCGTCTGTTGGTCGCGCAACAGCCGCCAGATGCGCGTACGCAAATGGACGAACGATGCTTCGTCCATTACGTCCTCAATGCGTTCATGCCGGTCCCAGCGCTCGCTCTCTCGGATCTTCCCGACGTCGATGATCTCGCCGATGCGGCCGGGCCGGCGCGTCATCACGACGACGCGATCGGCGAGGTAGACCGCTTCGTCGACCGAATGCGTGATGAACAGCACGGTGCGCGGGCTCACACGGGCGAGCTTGATCAGCTCTTCCTGCATGACGACGCGCGTCTGCGCATCGAGTGCGCCGAAGGGCTCGTCCATCAGCAATACACCGGGGTCGAGCGCGTAGCTGCGCGCGATCGCGACGCGCTGCTGCATTCCGCCGGAGAGCTGGTGCGGAAAGGCCGACTCGTAGCCCTGCAACCCCATCAGCTCGATGTAGCGCGCGACGCGCGACCGACGCTCGTTCGCCGCCAGCCCTGCCGCACGCAACCCGAAGTCGATGTTGTCGGCGACCGTCTTCCACGGAAAGAGCGCGAATTGCTGGAACACGACCGAGCGATCCGGTCCCGGCCCGGTCACCGGCTTGCCGGCAACCCGCACCGAGCCCGACGTCGGGAACTCCAGCCCGGCCGCCATTCGCAGGCACGTCGTCTTGCCGCACCCCGACGGTCCGACGATTGCGACGAATTCCTTCGCGTGCACGTCGAACGTGACGTCGTCGACGGCGGGAAACTCCCGGCCGTCGCGGTGAAACCGACGGCCGACGCGATCGAACACGATGTCGCTCATCTACGTGGCTTCATGCGGCTGCGTGCAGACTCGCGCCTTCATCGTCACCCCGCCGAAAAGCCGCCGTCGACGAAGATCGTCTGGCCCGTCACGTAATCCGACGCGTGGCTCGCGAGGAACAGCGCCGCGCCCCACAGGTCGCGCAGCTCGCCGTTGCGGCCGACGAACGTGCGCGCCGACATCTGCGCCCAGCGCAACGGATCGTTCGCGACGGGCGCCGTCAGCGCGGTTGCGAAAAAGCCCGGCGCGATCGCATTGGCGTTCACGCCGTGGCGCGACCACGCTTGCGCCTGCGCACGGGTGAGCTGAACGATCGCCCCCTTCGACGCACCGTACGGCGCGCAATCGTCGAAAGCGCGCACCGATTGCAACGATGCGATGTTGATGATGCGGCCCCAGCCGCGCTCGATCATGCCCGGCGCGAGACGCTGCGCAAGGAAAAACGGCGCGTCGAGATTGAGCCGCATTGTCGCGTCCCAATCCTCGTCGGTCACATCGAGAATCGGCTTGCGCACGTTCGTGCCCGCGGCCGATACGAGGATGTCCGGTGCGCCGAAGTAGCCGGGCGCCTGCGCAGCGACGCGCCGCAGCTCCGCGCGGTCGGCGAGATCGCCTGCAAGCACCACTGCGCGGCCGCCCGTATCTGCGATTTCGCGTGCCACACGCTCGAGCTCCGTAACGCGTCGCGCGACGAGCACCACGGCGGCACCTGCGCTCGCGAGCGCAAGCGCGATCGTCCTGCCGATGCCGGAGCTCGCGCCTGTGACGACCGCGACGCGGCCTGCGAGGTCGAAAAGATCCGAGCTCGCCATGGCGTCGGCTCAGCTGTGCACCGGGTCGCCGCGTTGAAAACGCTCGCCGGGGAAATACTTGGCGAGCCGGTCGTCGGCGGTACGAGCGTGCGCTTCCATGCCTTCGAGCCGAGAGATGCGCGCGGTGACTTGCGCAATGTCGCGGTTCGCCTCCCGCGACATCCGTTGCCACGTCACCGTCTTCAGGAACTTGTGCACGGAAAGCCCGCCCGAATAGCGCGCGGCACGCTTGGTCGGAAGAATGTGATTCGGCCCCGACGTTTTGTCGCCGAACGCGACCGTCGTCTCCTCGCCGAGGAAGAGCGATCCGTAGCACGTCAGATGCGCGAGCCACCAATCGAGATCGCGCGCGTGGACCTCGAGGTGCTCGGGCGCGTAACCGTCCGAAATGCGCGCCACTTCATCGCGCGTGTCGGCCACGACGACCTCGCCGTAATCGCGCCACGCGGATCCGGCCGCATCGCGTGCGCTGGATGGCAACGCGTCGATCAGCTGCGGAACGATGCGCGCGACGTGCTCGGCCAGCGAACGCGACGTCGTCATCAGCCACGCGGGCGACTCATGACCGTGCTCGGCCTGGCCGACGAGATCCGATGCGACCAGCGCCGCATCCGCGGAATCGTCGGCGATGATCGCGACTTCGGAGGGACCCGCGAACACGTCGATGCCGACCTTGCCGAAGAGCAGCCGCTTCGCTTCCGCGACGAACTTGTTGCCCGGGCCCACGACGATGTCGGCGGGCCTGCCGGTGAACAGTCCGTACGCGAGCGCCGCGATCGCCTGGACGCCACCCAGCGTCAGCATCGTGTCCGCGCCGGCGACCTTCATCGCATAAAGCACATGTGGATGGATACCTTCGCCGCGGTACGGCGTCGAGCACGCGACGACGAACGGCACGCCGGCCGCTTTCGCGGTCGCGATCGCCATGTACGCGGATGCGATGTGCGCGTAGCGTCCGGTCGGCACGTAACAGCCTGCGACACTGACCGGGATGAGCCGCTGCCCCGCGACGACACCCGGATGCACCTCGATCGAGAATTCGCGAATCGAATCGCGTTGCGCCTGCGCGAAACGGCGCACGCGCTCGGTCGCGAAATCGATATCCCGGCGCACGTCGGGCGCAATGGAGGCAATGCGACGCTCGATTTCGTCGGGCGTGACGACGATCGGCCCGGTCCAGTGGTCGAGCGAGGCAGCGTATTCGCACACCGCCGCCTCGCCACGGCGCTCGATCTCCGCCAGCATGCGCTCGGCGACCGCGCGCGCGTTACCCGATTCGGTTTCAGGCGACTTCGCCGCCCGCTTCAGATACTCGATGGTCATCGCGAGCTCTCGCTATCAGCGCTTGCCGCACCATACCAAGCCCGATCTGCGCGGGTCAAATCGGCGAGCACGCCGACCCTTGACAGCATACCGAGCGCGCGTAAGCTTTTTCGCTTGCCTCGAATCGCGGCGAACCGAGAAGGTATCGACATGACCATCCCGAACGCATCGCCCGGGCTGTACAACGAGGACCTCGCACCCGCCGTCGAGCGCAAGTGGGGCACGTTCAGCATCTTCAACGTATGGACGTCCGACGTTCACAGCCTGTGGGGCTACTACCTCGCGGCGAGCCTTTTCCTGCTCTGCGGCAGCTTCTTCAACTTCATCATCGCGATCGGGCTCGGCTCGCTCGTCATCTTCTTTCTGATGAACCTGATCGGGTACGCCGGCGTCAAGACCGGCGTGCCATATCCGGTGCTCGCGCGTGCGTCGTTCGGTGTCTGGGGCGCCAACATCCCGGCGCTGGTGCGCGCGATCGTCGCCTGCTTCTGGTACGGCGCGCAGACGGCCGCCGCGTCGGGCGCGATCGTGGCGCTTCTGACGCGCAGCGACACGCTGCTCGCGTTCCACAAGACGACGCACGTGCTCGGCCATTCCGGGCTCGAAGTGATCTGCTTCGTCGTCGTCTGGGCGCTGCAACTGCTGGTGATCCAGAAAGGAATGGAGACGGTGCGCAAGTTCCAGGACTTCGCCGGTCCGGCTGTCTGGGTGATGATGCTGATCCTCGCCATCGGACTCTGCGTGAAGGCGGGCGGATTTTCGTTCGACCACCGCATCCCGCAGGACGTGCTGCTCGCCGCGACGAAGGACGCCGGCGTATCGGGAGCGCCGGGATCGTGGTCGGCGCTGATGGCGGTCGGCGCGACATGGATCACGTATTTCGCGGCGCTCTACCTCAACTTCTGCGACTTCTCGCGGTATGCGCGCGACAAGGCGACGGTGAGGAAAGGCAATCTCTGGGGATTGCCGATCAATCTCATCCTGTTCTCGCTGGTCGCGGGAATCACGACCATCGCCGCCTACAACGTCTACGGCGAGGTGCTGATACATCCGGAACAGATATCGGCCAAATTCGACAGCTGGTTCCTCGCCCTGCTCGCGGCGCTGACGTTCGCCGTCGCGACACTCGGCATCAACGTCGTCGCGAACTTCGTGTCGCCTGCATTCGACTTTTCGAACGTGTTCCCGAAGGCGATCGATTTCAAGAAGGGCGGGTACATTGCCGCCGGCATCGCGCTGGTCCTCTACCCGTTCGCGCCGTGGGAAGGCAACGCCGCGACGTTCGTCGGCGCGATCGGCGCGACGATGGGTCCCCTGCTGGGCGTGATCCTGGTCGACTATTACCTGATAAGAAAGGCCGCCCTCAACGTCGACGCGCTCTATGTCGAAGACGGTGAATATCGATATCAGGGCGGATTCAACATCGTCGCCTTCGTCGCCGCGGGTGTGGGCGCGCTGTTCTCGAGCATCCTGCCGAACTTCACGAGCTGGCTGCCGTCGTGGTGGGGCGTCTACGGCTGGTTCTTCGGCGTCGCGATCGCCGGCGTTACGTACTTGGCGCTGTCGATGCTGATGCCGCGACACAGTCCGCAGCCGGCAACGTAGAGCGTGTGTCTCGCAGCGGCGATATGCCGAGGACGGGATCGGTATCGTGGTTGTCCACTACTTCACCTGAACCACGAGAGGCTCGCCTTTAACGGCCAGCCCAAACACCAGGACCTTGGTTGGAGAGCGAAGGGTGTTCTTGCCCTCGTGCTGCTGCTTGGGTGCCAGGTTGACAAGCTCACCAGGCTTCAGGGTCACTGGCGGCTTTCCTTGTACCTCGATGGTAAATGCGCCTTCCAGGACATACACGAACTCATGCCACGGGTGGTAGTGGTTGCCGGTAGTCTCCCCGGGGGCGAACTCCGTGACCCACACGTGCATTTACTTTCCCTCTATGCCCTCCAGGTCCTTTTTGAAAATCAAAGTGCGCTTGATCGGCGCCGGGGTCAAAATCTCTTGGGCATTCAGAACCTGTACCCCGATCACCCCTAGCAGGGCTGGCCCTGCGAAGGCGAAAGCAAATATGCGGGCCGTCCGCTTCACGATAGCCTCCTCTGTATAACGGTTGCGAATGAACCTCGCTTCGTCACCATGTGAACTTTAGTTGAAGCCACGACGGGTGCCGATACAACGACGATGGGCGTCCGCAAGGCGTTCCCAACGACACCCTGGCGATGGCGCGCTTTGCGCCAAGCTCCATCGAGCGCTTACGCGAGCTTCACGATGAACGGCGCTTCACTGCGCTTCTCGGGATCGAACTGGGAGCGCTCGGTGAAGTTAACGTGCTTGCCGTATACATGGAGCGATAGCGTGACCTGGTCGGACTCGTTCCGAACGCTGTGGATCATGCCGGTGGGCATCGCGAGCACGTCGCCGGGACCGAAAACCTTTTCTCCGATCTGGCGCAATTCCGCGTAGCCTGCGCGCGAGCGGTCGTCCATCCGTTCCCAGAACATGTTCTTCTCTGGGCCGTCCACGCCGACGACGATCGCCCACGTGCCATGATCGTGAGGCGGTGTACCGCGTCCAGGCAGCCAACTCACGGCGAACACCGCGAGCGTATGGCCCGGCTCTTCGTGAAGCAGATGCACGCCGAAACCCTGGTCGCTGTCCGCCTCGTAGTGGCACGGTTCGAGCCAGGTGCCAGAAAGAGCAAACCGCTGCACGAGCGGCCGCAACGCGGAGATGGCCTGCTTCTCATCGCGCGCCTCGCCAGTGATGCGCCGCAGGTCTGTCACGAACAGGGCGAGGGCGTACACATCGTCCTTCATCATTCCTCCTTCGCATCAGCGTCGGGGCTACTCCACTTCGTCCAAGCGCGTCGATGCTAAAGCTCAGCTAATATAATCTTAGGCCCCACAGGACGCCGCGCCGCAGAGCCAGCGCTCCGCGCCCCCGCCCGATAGAATCGGATTGCTTTCGACGGGGCCTGGACGATTTCAGCGTACCTTCGGAAAAGACAGGCGACAAGTGAATTCGGCTGTTAGAACCATTAGCGATACTTAACTATCGTGCGCGCATTCGAGTTGGAACTTCTTCGCACCTTTGTCGCGATCGCCGACCGAGAAAGCTTCGTACTCGCCGCCGAGCAAGTGCACCGCACGCAATCCGCAGTCACGCAACAGATGGCTCGCCTCGAAGAGCAACTCGGCGTGGCGCTGTTCCAGAAGGTCGGCCGCTCGAAGAGACTGAGCGAGCACGGCGTGCGGCTCCTGGAATATGCGCGCCGACTGCTCGCGTTGAACGACGAAGCCTTGGAATCGATCGCAGCCCCCGACCTGCGCGGACCGCTGCGCATTGGAAGCACCTACGACGCCGCCGAGTTCCTGCTACCGCCGCTGCTTGCGCGATTTTCGCAGCTCTATCCAAACGTCCGGATCGAGGTGCACGCCGCACGCACGGCCCACCTGCTGCAAGCGCTCAAGCGAGGGGAAATCGAAATCGGCCTCGTTGCAGTGCCAGGAGGGGCGGTGGATCCCGCGCACCCTTACGTACGGTTGCGCGCCTCGCCGATGGTCTGGATGGCTGCCGCTGAATACGTCCACGACCCGTCGCTGCCCGTTCCTCTGATGCTTCCCAACGAGCCGAGCGGCTACCGCGCGACGGCACTCGCCACTTTGGATGCGCATCGAATTCCTTGGCGTATTCGACACGTATCGACGTCGCTCGCCTTCGGTGGCGTGCGCGCAGCGCTGCGCGCGGGACTCGGCATTACGGTGAGGACGATCGAGATGCTGGACCCCGAGCTGCGCGTTCTGTCGGAAGCCGAAGGGCTGCCCCGCCTTCCCGACGTCTGTCACGATCTCTACCTGCGCGACGAGCGAGTGAGCCCACCGGCGCGGCGGCTGTTTGAGTCACTGGGCGAAGGCGCGGTCCGGCAGCCTATCCGAGAACGACGCGCGCGTGCGACACGGCGTGGCAAATAGGCGCATCGCGGCGGGCAGCGCGATCGTGGCGAATACTCGGGAATGTTGGATCACTGAATAACCTCATCCGCGCGCAGCAACACGGATTGCGGGATCGTGAGGCCGAGTGCCTTGGCGGTCTTCAGGTTGATCACGAGCTCGAACTTGGTCGGCTGTTCGACGGGGAGCTCGGCGGGCTTCGCGCCCTTGAAGATCTTGTCGACGAAGCTTGCGAACCGGAAATAAAGGTCGGGATAGTTCACCCCGTAGGCTATCAATCCCCCGATCTCGACGAACTCGCGGGCTGGATAGATGGCAGGCAGCCTATTGCGCGCCATCAAATCAACGATCGTTTGTTGATGCATTTGAGTAAGACCATCTATCCCGACGACAAGCGCGTCGACATGCTGTCGGACTGCCAGTTCGAATGCGCGGTCCAGGTCGCCCTGGCTCCGCACATCAAGGAGGTCAGCCTGAAGACCGAGGGAGCGCGCCGCGGTTTTTGTCTCTTCCCATTCGGGTGGGGCAGCCGGATTGCCCATATTGTGAAGCAACGCAACTTGCGAGAGACTCGGAATCAGCTCTTTGAGCATTTGAATCCGTTTCGCCGTCAGCTCGGTGCTGAAGGTGGTCACCCCCGTAATATTGCCACCCGGGCGCGCGAAGCTCGCCACGATGGCATGCGGGTCGCCCATCGTCGCCATAACCACCGGAATGGTTCCGGTCGCGTTTTTGGCCGCCCTTGCGGCTGGCGTCCCCCTGGTCACGATCAGGTCGACCTTGAGACGAACCAGTTCGGACGCGAGGTCCGCAAATCGCTCGGCGCGACCATCCGCCGACCGATATTCGATGACCAGGTTTTGCCCTTCGATATAGCCGAGATCCCGCAGCCCCTTGCGCAACGCAGCGAGATTGGCGGCGTTCCGTGCCGCGGGTATCGCTTCAAGAATGCCGATGCGATAAACCTTCCCCGCTGGCTGCGCGCGCGCAGCGAACGGCACGGCGAGGACGCCCCCCGCAAGGCGGCAGACGAACGTTCGCCGATCCATCATTGAATCATCTCGTTGACGAATGACAGTCCGACAATACTACGCCTCACCACTTGAACGACTGAATGAACGGTCGTGGCCGGATTGCAGACGTCCGAACGAACTGAGCAAGAATGGAGACGGTGCGCAGTTCCAGGACTTTGCCGGCCCTCAACGTCGACGCGCTGTATGTCGAAGACGGTGAATATCGGTATCAGGGCGGATTCAACATCGTCGCCTTCATCGCCGCCGGTGTCGGCGCGCTGTTCTCGAGCACCCTGCCGAACTTCACGAGCTGGCTGCCGTCGTGGTGGGGCGTCTACGGCTGGTTCTTCGGCGTCGCGATCGCCGGCGTCACGTACTTCGCGCTGTCGATGCTGATGCCGCGACACGCGCCGCAGGCGGCCACGTAGACGAGTCGATTGGCGTCATCCGGCACGATTACACGCTGGACCAGCGTTGCGAAGGCCCCCAAGTTGACCTGCCCAGGAGCGAACGGTACATTTCGCGGATACCGGCTGGTTCTGCAAACTCTAGTGTGAATGGCCGTGCTGGCGGCTTACGCGTACGATTTCGTCGCCAGCAGACAAAAGCGGCGACGCACCGTAGCCGCCCAACTCAAGGAGGATGTTCCGTGTCGAGAAAATCCCTGCGAATTTTCATGTGCGCCGCGGTTGCGACTGCTCTCGGGACGTTTGGCACTGCGACGCAGGCCACCTTCTACGGTGGCCTTTTTGATCCTCCCGAAATACTAGGTCACTTCACCGGCAGTTTCCTCCTGGATGTCAGCGATACCTGCAACCCGGACAGTTGCCAGATCGACTTGGTCAGCTTGACCGTCGATGACTCCGGAACCTTCGGCACCGGCTGGTTTTCGTCCGGGCAAACCGACATCGCGTCCAACGTGAGCTTCGTCGGCGGGCTCCATTTCTTGTCCGAGCTGATTCCGCTCAGCAACTTTTCAACCGACCTTTTTTCCGCGGCATTCGGCAGTTCGAGGCCTCCGGCAATCTGCAATACGCCGTCCTTGATGTTCACGCCGGACCTCGGCGACGACTCCTTCCAGCACCACGGATTCATTGCAAATCTCGGATGCTTTGACAGCGGGAATCAGTTCATAGCCGGTGACAATGCTGTTTACAGAGCCACCGTCGTCCCGGAGCCGGACACGCTCGGCTTGCTCGTCGGCGGAATCGGCGCTGCGTGGCTGGCAAGACGGCGCAAGACGACGGCCTGAGCCCTCAGGTACGACCCAACCCGCCGTCGGTCGCGACGGCGGGCGACGCGCGGCTTGCCGAACGCTGCGCCTGCGACAATGCGCAATCACGCCGTCACGGTCAGGGCGCGCGTCGACGCCAGCGAATGGTCAATGGCCTCGTCCAGAGCCCACATTCGGCCAGTCGCCCACGCTACCTCGAAGGTGGTCTCTCCAAGGTCTGCGCGAGCCGCCTCGAGGCGGGTCTGCATTTCGGCTTCGCGATGGGGCGGTTGCGGGAGGCCGAGTGACTCGCGGGCAGAAGCGGTAGCCGCGTAAGCCCGAACGGCGCGTTCAACATGGCCGGCAAGCTGCAACAGCTTGGCGTAATCTTCCAGGCAATCGAGCACCTCCGAGTTCATTTCGAATGCTTGCAAGGCGCGCAGCGCTTCGGTGAGCCTCTCGCGCGCGGAATCGAATTCGCCGCGTGCCGTGTCGGTTTTTCCCAGGCGCCAGGACGCGATCGCTTCGCCCCGCTTGTCCTCCGCGTCCCGACAAACATGGAGAGAACGCGCGAATCGCGCTTGCGCTGCCGGCAGATCGCCCGCGCTCAGCGCGAGATCCCCGAGGTTGCGCTCGCAGTCGCTTTCCAGTTCCTGGTGCCTGATACTTCGAGCAATGACCAGACACTGCTCGAAGAGCGCCTGCGCGCCGCCGAAATCGCCTTGTCGCTCCGCAATTTCCCCGAGGTTGAGCAACCCGATGGCCTCTCCGACGCGATCTCCGAGGTCACTAAAAATGCCGATGGCTTCCTCGTCATATTCGCGCGCCTGCGCCAAATCATCCTGCTGCAGGTGGAGCGTCGCCAGTGTGGATAGCGCGGCCGCGGTCTCGCGGGGGTTTCCCAGGCCTCGGCGAATGTCGAGACATTCTGTCAGCATGCTGGTCGCTTCGGCATAGTCGCTCTGGTTGGTAGCGAGCACGCCACCCACGTAGAGTGCGTGGGCGCGGGCCACGTTCGGCTCGCGGATGCCCGCAAGCACGAGCGCGGCGCGCACATTCTTTCGGGCTTCGGTCGAGTAGCCGCGGAGAATCCGAAAGCGCATCAAGGCAACTTCGAATTTGACCGCTAACACCGGGTCGACGCCTCCGGCGAGCGCCAATGCAATTGCAGCGCGCAAGTTGTCGAGCTCGACCTCCAGACGACGTGTCCATTCCGCCTGTTCGGGTCCTTCCAACTCCTTTTTCGCCGTCTTGGCCAGATCGAGGTAATAGTCGCAGTGCCGCGCTGCCGTCGCGGCGACGTCGTCGCGATCGACCAAGCGCTCGTGGGCAAACTCGCGGATCGTCCCCAGCAAGTCGAAGCGCTTGCTCAAATGCTCGCGCGCAAACTCTCGAATCGTCTCGAGCAGCCCGTAGCGCGACGCGCCGTCACCTTGCTCCACCATCACCAGCGATTTCTCGACCAGTGAGCTCAATAGATCGAGCACGTCGTCGGGCAGCAGCGGTTCTGCTCCGCAAACCACCTCGGCCGCGCGAAGGTCGAAGCCGCCGGAAAACACGCTCAGCCGGTCGAGGAGCGTTTGTTCCCTTTCCTGGAGAAGATCGTACGACCAGCTCACGAGCGCGCGCAGCGTTTGCTGGCGCTCGATTGCGACGCGGCTGCCGCCGGTGAGCAGCTTGAAACGATCGTGCAGACGCGCATTGATCTCACCGATCGACAACGACCGCATGCGAGCGGCGGCCAGCTCTAGCGCGAGCGGAATGCCGTCGAGACGCGCGCAAAGGTCGGCAATCGCCGGCGCGTCGCGCTCGGTCAGCGAGAATCCCGGCTTCTGAAGTCGCGCACGCTCGACAAACAATTGCACGGCTTCCGAGCGCAGCAGGCTCTCGACTCCGGCCGTGCGATCGGGTGCTTTCAGCGGCAGGACTTGACAGGTCTGCTCGCCGCGAATGTGCAGCGCCTCCCGACTCGTCGCGAGGATGCGCAGCTCGGACGCGCCACGAAGCAGAGCGTCGGCGAGGCTTGCGCACGCACTGATGAGGTGTTCGCAGTTGTCGAGCACGAAAAGCAGCTTGTGCTCCTTGACGTGCTCGCAGAGCGTCTGCGTAAGCGGCTTGCCGGGCTCTTCGCGCACGCCCAGCACCTGCGCGACCGCGTCCGGAACCAGCGATGGATCCTTGATCGGAGCAAGGTCCACGAACCAGACGCCGTCGGGGAATTTTTCCACCACGTCCGCGGCGATTTGCAGCGCCAAGCGCGTCTTGCCGAGGCCGCCCATGCCCAACAAGGTCAGCAGACGCGTCCCTTCGAGCAATCGCTTGATTTCGGCGAGCTCGCTCTCGCGCCCGATGAATGAGGTGACTTGCTGCGGCAGATTGTTGGGTGTCGCCTCGAGCGAGCGCAGCGCCGGAAAATCCAGCCGGAGGCTCGGATGGACGAGTTGGTAGACATGCTCCGTGGTCGACAGGTCGCGCAGCCGCACGCCGCCGAGATCGTGCAGGCACGCGAGGGACGGCATGCGCGTGCCGACGTGGTCGGCGACGGCTTGAGACAGCAATACCTGGCCGCCGTGCGCGGCCTTCATGATCCGCGCGGCGCGGTTGACGGGGCTGCCGAAGAGATCGTCGTCACGGCGCTCGACGACGCCCAGATGTAACCCGAAGCGAACTCGGAACGATATCCCGTTGGTCGCCGCCGGATCGTCCAGCGACTGCGCAAGCACCAGCGCGGCGTTGACCGCGTCCAGTGCATCGCCAAAGGCGGCGTACATTCCGTCGCCCGTCATCTTCACGACGATGCCACGGTTGCGCTCGACCGCCGCCCTCGACAGCGCGTCGTGCTCCGCGAGCGCCCGCGACATCCTGTCGCCTTCCTGCTCCCAGAGCCGCGTGCTTCCTTCGATGTCGGTGAAAAGAAGGGTCGTCACGCCGGGTGAAACTTGCACGCCGAAACTCTCCTTGGTTCCGATTGCCAGGGTCGCACTCTACCGCCGCAGGCGATCGCTGCCAACCGGGAACAGTCGCATTGGCCGCAGGGAATAATCAGCTTGATTGCCGCAAACAAGCCGCAAACTCCGGTTCGGATGTCGCGTATTCACCACAAAGGGTCATCTCGCGTGACCGTGGCAGGATATGAAGGTAATTTCGGAGGCGTCTTTACGAATCATCGAGCACGATTCCTCGTTGAACGTAGATCGGCCGCACGAGCGCACGCATCGCCGGCAGCTTTCGCGCGAACCACATCGCCGCGGCGAGCGCGATGATGCCATTGGCAAAGAACGTCGGCTGCACGCCGATCGCTTTTGCGAGCGCGCCGGCCGCGAGCTGCCCGAGCGGCGCGATGCCGAGGAACGCCATCACGTAGAAGCCGGCCACGCGCCCTCGCAGTCGGTCGTCGACGAGCGTCTGCAGGATCGTGCTCGACGAGGCGGCCGCGAGAATGAGCCCGCCGCCGACGGCGACCATCAACGCGAGCGCGAGCGGAAGCACGGTCAGGTACGCGAACGCGGCGAGCGCAACGCCCGCGGTTGCAGCGGCCGCTGCGATGACGCGGCCGAGACCTGCGACCGAGCGCCGGCTCGCGAGAAACGCGGTGCTCGCGAGCGCGCCGGCGCCCGCGGCGGCAAGCAGGAATCCAAGCGTGTGCGGCCCGCCGCCAAAGACGTCCTTCGCGTAGACCGGCATCAGCGACACGTAGGGCGAGATCGTCCACGCGAGCACCGCGACCAGCGCGAGCAACGTACGCGTCGGCGGAAAGCCGAGCGCATAGCGAGCGCCCTCCGCCCAGTGCGCGAGCCACCCGCCGGGCGCAGGCGCTCGCGGCTCCTCATGCCAATGCATCCGTGCGAACGCGATCATCACGGCGACGAACGACAGCGCATTGAGCGCGAAGCAGACGGCCTCGCTCACGACTGCGAGCACCAGTCCGGCGAGCGCCGGGCCCACGACGCGCGCCGCGTTCACCATCAACGAATTGAGCGCGATTGCGTTGGCGAGATCAGCGCGATCATCGACGAAGTGCACGTACGACGCCTGCCGCAGCGGGACGTCGAATGCCGAAACGATCCCGAGCCAGAGCGCGAGTGCGATCAGGTGCTCGATCTGGACGATGCCTGTCGCCGTGATCACCGCGAGCGTCACCGCCTGCGTTAGCATCAGCGACTGCGTGATATAAAGCGCGCGCCGCTTGCGCACGCGGTCGGCGAGCACACCGGCGAGCGTGCCGAACATCAGGATGCCGATGTTTCCGCAGAACGCGATGACGCCGAGCAGCAGCGCCGAGCCGCTCAGCCGGTACGCGAGCCAGCCCATTGCGACCTGCTGCAGCCACGTTCCCGTGAGCGACAGGCCCTGCCCGGTGAAGAACAGCCTGAAATTGCGATGCCGCAGCGCGCGGAACGTGCGCGCGAAATCGATCATGGCGGGTTCGACCCCGAGCTCGGGGCCGGATCTACGCGCCCAATCGCTCGAGCTGCGGGCGGAGCTTGTCGAGCGTCGCGCTGAAACCGGCCAGGCGTGCGCGCTCCTGTTCGACAACCGCCGCCGGCGCGCGCGCTACGAAGCTTTCGTTGCCGAGCTTCGCCGACGCCTTCGCGATCTCGCCTTCGATGCGCGAGATCTCCTTCGATAGCCGCTCGCGTTCGGCCCCGATGTCGACCTTGACGTCGAGCATCACGCGCAACTCGCCGACGACCGCGATGGGCGCAAGCGACGATGCGAGCTCGCGCACCAGCGTCACGTCCGCCAACCGCGCGAGCGCCTTCAAATACGGCAGCAGCGTTTCCACGCCCGCAGCCACGACTTCGCCGTCGATCATGGCGGCGACCTTTTCAGCCGGCGACAGGTTCATTTCGCTGCGTAGCGAACGGCACGCGTCGACCAGGCCCTTCAGCGTCGCGACGTGCGCTGCGGCGGCCGGCGCGCGCTTCGCCATGTCCGGCTGCGGATACGGCGCAAGCGAGACCGTTTCGCCCTTCTTGCCCGCGAGCGGCGCCACGGTCTGCCACAGCTCCTCGGTGATGAACGGAATGAACGGATGCGCAAGCCGCAGGATCGCCTCGAGCACGCGCACGAGCGTGCGCCGCGTGCCGCGCTGGCCCGCTTCGTCGGCATTGCCGAGCGTCACCTTCGCAAGCTCGACGTACCAGTCGCAATACTCGTTCCAGACGAACTCGTAGAGTGCCTTGGATGCGAGGTCGAAGCGGAACTCGCCCAGTTGGCGATTGATCTCGCTCTCGACGCCCTGCAGCTCGCCGATGATCCACGCGTCGGCGAACGACAGCGTGGCCGGCTTCGTTTCGTCGAGCCCGACGTCTTGGCCGTCGAGATTCATCAGCACGAAGCGCGCCGCATTCCACAGCTTGTTGCAGAAGTTGCGGTAGCCCTCGCAGCGGCTCAAGTCGAAGTTGAGCGTACGTCCGTACGTGGCGAGGCTCGCGAACGTGAAGCGCATCGCATCGGAGCCGACCGCCGGGATGCCGTTCGGGAACTGCTTGCGCGTGCGTCGCTCGATCGGCGCGCGGTGCTTCTCGAGCATCAGCCCGTACGTGCGCTTCTCGAGCAGCGCATCGAGCGACACGCCGTCGATCAGGTCGAGCGGGTCGAGCACGTTCCCCTTCGACTTCGACATCTTCTGGCCTTCCTCATCGCGCACGATCGCATTGATGTACACGGTTCGGAACGGCACTTCGCCGGTGAAGTACACGGTCGTCATGATCATCCGGGCGACCCAGAAGAAGATGATGTCGGGCCCGGTCACCATCACCGAAGACGGCAGGAACGTTTCGAGCTCCTTCGTCGGCTCCGGCCAGCCGAGCGTGGAATGACACCACAACGCGGAGCTGAACCACGTGTCGAGCACGTCGTCGTCCTGGCGGAACGACGCGGGCTCGCGGCCGAGCTTCTTCACCGCCTGCGCGAACGCTGCCGTCTCGTTGTGCGCGACGTAGACGTTGCCGTGCTCGTCGTACCACGCGGGAATGCGATGGCCCCACCAGAGCTGGCGCGAGATGCACCAGTCCTGGATGTTGTCGATCCAGTTCCGGTAGGTCGAGATCCACTCTTTCGGCACGAACTCCACGCGGCCGATCGAGCCGTCGCGCGGGCTCTTGACGCCTTCGTCGACGGCGGCGAGGCACAACGCCTGGATCGACTTGCCGCGAAAGTAAGGGTGCGTCGCGGGCGCCGGCGTGCGCATCGCGACGAACCACTGGTCGGTCAGCATCGGCTCGACCACTTCGCCGGTGCGCTCGCAGCGCGGCACCATCATCTTGTGCGGCTTCTCGCTCGCGACCAGTCCCGCCGACTCGAGGTCGGCAAGCACCGCCTTGCGCGCAGCATAGCGATCGAGGCCGCGGTACTTCGCCGGCGCGTTGTCGCTCACCGTCGCATCGAGGTTGAAGATCGAGATCGCGGGAAGCCCGTGCCGCTGGCCGATCTGCCAGTCGTTTAAGTCGTGCGCCGGCGTGATCTTCACGAAGCCGGTACCGAATTCCTTGTCCACGTGGTCGTCGGCGATCACCGGAATACGGCGGCCGGTGAGCGGCAACTCGACTTCCATGCCGACGAGATCGCGATAGCGCTCATCGTCCGGATTGACGGCGACCGCGACGTCGCCAAGCATCGTCTCAGGGCGCGTCGTCGCAACGGTCACGAAGCCCTTGCCGTCGACGCGTGGGTAGCGGATCTCCCACAGCATCCCCTGCTCTTCTTCGGTTTCGACCTCGAGATCGGATACGGCGGTGCCGAGCGTGGGGTCCCAGTTGACCAGCCGCTTGCCGCGATAGATGAGGGCATCGTTGTACAAGCGCACAAAAGTTTCGAGCACTGCAGCCGAAAGACCGGCATCCATCGTGAAGCGCTCGCGCGACCAATCGCCGGACAAGCCGAGACGACGCATCTGCCGCGTGATCGTCGATCCGGACGCCTCCTTCCACGCCCATACGCGCTCGATGAACTTCTCGCGGCCGAGGTCGTGCTTCGTTTTGCCCTCGGTCCTGAGCTGGTTCTCGACGACGATCTGGGTGGCGATGCCCGCGTGATCGGTGCCCAGTTGCCACAGCGTGTTGTCGCCGCGCATCCGGTGCCAGCGGATCAGCACGTCCATCAGCGTGTGCTGGAACGCGTGTCCCATGTGCAGCGTGCCGGTGACGTTGGGGGGCGGCAGCTGGATGCAGAACGGGTGTGCGCCGGGGTGCCATGACGGCTTGAAGTAGCCACGCGATTCCCACACCGGATACCAGTTCTGCTCGATCGAGTGCGGGTCGAAGCTTTTCGCGAGTTCCATGGCGCCGGCGGTGTCGTGCAAAGCCTTGAATTATAGCGGAGTGCTATTGGTCGTCCCGGCCCTTCGCAGGCGGCAGGGACCGATCACTTGGGCAATCGTCATTCCCGCGAAAGCGGGAATCCAGTGTCTTCGGACGAACGACGCTGGGTCCCCGCCTTCGCGGGGACGACAAGCGCGGGTCCCCGCCGACGCGGGGACGGGCTACTTTGCCGCTACGGGCGCGACATCGACCTGCGTGGCCTCGGTCAGCCGGTACAGCAAGCCGCCGTCGTCGTTCTTGAGCACGGTGAAGCGGCCCGATACGACGATCGGCTCGATCGCGTACTTGACCGGCGACTTCGTCTGCACTTCGACGATGCCTTCGGGGCCCGCGGGCATGCAGAACGGACAATGCGGCGGTACCGACGACAGCAGAAAGCGCTTCTGCTTGTCGCCGAGGTCGAGCGGAATGATGAAGCCCTGGACTCTCACGTCCTTCTGGTCGAGTCCGAGAATGTCGCGTGAGAACGACGGCACCATCTTGCCGTTCTGCTTGACCGGCTCGACCTGCGCGAGCGTGCGCCACGACACCACACCGGCGCGCTCGGGCAACAGCATCTGGCTGTAATCGGTCGCGTTCGGCAGACCTGCGGACGGAATGTCGGTGACGACAGCGCGCGCAGGCAGCGCGGCGAGCGTCAGGGCAAGCGCGGCGGCAGTCAGCAGTTGGCGCATCGGATTCTCTCCTTCAGACTCGAGGTGGGGGCTGTCCTCGGCCAGCACAACCGCCACGTCGAGCCGGTAGGCACGCCAGGCGGAGACGGCTGTTGCAATTATAGCGGCTGGAGCGGCGAGCGTCGCGACAGGCCCTTACCGGGGCGTCACTCACCTTTCGACATTCGGCGACACGCCCGAGTTTGCTCCGGATCGCGAAAAGTTGCCCTGAGCTCGTTTCGCTCAGCCTCCACCCTGCCGCCATTTCTCGATCTCGCGCTCGATCGCCTCGGCGACGTACGTGCGCAACAGCTGACCGACGTGCTGGTTGATCGTCGCGACAAGGTCGGCGCTCGCTCGATCCACGATCGGCTGCAACCGTGCCGTCAGCCGCTCGCGCAGCCCGGTGTCGGTGAAGATGTCGATCCGCTGCAGCACCTGCATGCGGATCTCCTCGGCAATCGAATCCCAGCGCTCATCGTCGTCAACCGGGATCGTCGCGACCGCCGGCGGCTCATGATGCGCAACGAGCGCGAGCGCGCTTGCGACGACGGCGCTCGCCGACGGCGGTTGCGCGGCCGCAGATGCCGGCGCTTCGAGCTGTTCAAGCTCATCGACGTCGCTCGCTTCCAATGCGTCTAGCGCGAGCTCATCGACGTCGCTCGCCTCCGATGATTGATCGACGCCGTAATCGGCCGGCGCCGTGATGTCGATTTCCGCGTGCGAGTCGTCGGCCTGTTCGGTGGACGGCTCTGCTCGTTCGAGCGGCGACTCGCGCTCCGCTTCCGCAATCGCGGGTGGCACGACGACGATCGAGTCGGGCAGCGGACCAGTGATGCTCGTCTCGCCGCGATCGGCGTCGAGCCATTGCGACGGCTCATCGAGCGCGTCGGGCAGCTCGGCGATCGATGGCGCTTCGATCTCCTCGACGACATCGGTCAACACCGGCACGTCGTCGAGCGCGAGAACCGGTGTGCGTGTTTCGACGCCGCCGGCGTCTTGCGCAACCGATTCTTCATCCTGATACGGCTCCGGCTGCGACGACATGTCGGCCGTGTCGTCGACTGCCGGCAGCGCCGCGTCGACGGCCTCGGTCAGCACCGGGATATCGGCCTCGGCCGGTTGCGTGTTCCCCGTGCGCGTACGGTTTCGCCGCATCAGCGCATCGGCCTGCTCGAGCAGTTCGCGCGCCGTGGGCATTGACTATGTACGCCCCGAGAGATTGTGCGAGCGCAGCTCGTAGCCGCGTTCCTTGTAGAAGCGCCATCGCGCGCGGCCGGCCTCCGCCGCTTCGTCGTCGAGCCCGACGATCTCGGCGAGCCGCTCGAAGCGCGCGAAAAAAGGCGGCGTTTGCGGATGCAGATTGACGAGCACGGCCGCGGGACCTTCGTGATCGAGCACGTGATCGACGAGAATCGGCGTGTCGGCGGCGAGCGCGCTTGCAATCCGGCAATGCGGCAGAAACCCGGTCGGCGGCTGCCGCCACAGCAATTCGTCGAGCAGCGTGGTCGTCTGCGCGTCGGGCGTGAGCACGCGCGCGCTGCCGCATTGCGCCCACGCCTTCGCCGCGAGCCGCGCGGCGACTTCGAGCGGGTTGGCGCAATGCGTGTAGAAATCGATCGTCGTCATGCGCCGCGAAGCAGGTATGCGGCCTTCGTTACGCGGCCGCCTCAATGAATGGTCGCGACCATGCCAACGCTGGAATGTCGGCGGCTGGCCGCGATTCGAATTTGCTCACACCCTGGGCGCTTCGCGCCAGGGGCTCCTGCTCGCTTCTCACGCGGCTGCCTCGTTGGAGAGAAGCCACGTCGTCAGCAACGGCACTGGCCGGCCCGTCGCGCCCTTTTCCTTGCCCTCGCGCCACGCGACGCCGGCGATGTCGATATGTGCCCAGTCGTATTTCTTCGTGAAGCGCGACAGGAAGCACGCGGCGGTGATGCTGCCGCCGGCGCGGCCGGCGATGTTCGCGAAATCGGCGAAGTTGCTGTTGAGACCTTCCTGATAGTCTTCCCACAGCGGCATCGGCCAGCCGCGGTCGTACGCGTCGTCGCCGGCGGCGATCAGCGCACGGGCGAGCGTGTCGCTGGTGCTGAACACGCCCGAAGCAACGTGGCCGAGCGCGATCACCATCGCGCCCGTTAGCGTGGCGATGTCGACGACGGCCTCCGGCTCATAGCGTTCGGCGTACGTGAGCGCATCGGCGAGGACCAGCCGCCCTTCCGCGTCGGTGTTGAGGATTTCGATCGTCTGACCCGACATGCTCTTGACGATGTCGCCGGGCTTCGTCGCCGTGCCCGACGGCATGTTCTCGCACGCCGGCACGAGCCCGATGAGATTCACCTTCGCCTTGAGCTCGGCGATCGCGCGGAACGTGCCCAGCACGCTCGCCGCGCCGCACATGTCGAATTTCATCTGATCCATGTCGAGGCCCGGCTTCAACGAAATACCGCCGGTGTCGAACGTGATGCCTTTGCCGACCAGCACGAATGGCCGCTGCTTCTTCGCCGCGCCGTGGTACTCCATCACGATGAAGCGCGGCGGTTCGGCTGTGCCGTGGGCGACCGACAGGAACGAGCCCATGCCGAGCTCCTCGATCTCCTTGCGCTCGAGCACCGTGACCTTGACGTCAGGGAGTTCCTTCGCGATGTCCTGCGCCGCTGCCGCGAGATACGTCGGCGTGCAGACGTTCGACGGCAGATTGCCGAGGTCGCGCGCGAGATCCATGCCGTGCGCGATCGCGAGCCCACGCGCCGCGGCCGCCTCGCCGGCGGCGAGATCGGAGCGTTGCGGCACCGACAGCGTCAGCTTGCGCAGCGGCCGCCGCACCTCGGTCGGCTGGCTTTTCATCTGCTCGAAGCGGTAGACGGCCTCCATGGCGACGACGACCGCGTGCTCGACGCGCCACGCGACCTCGCGCCGCTTGACCTTCTCCTCGGTGAGGTAGATGACCGCCTCATAGGAGCCCGTTTCGTTCAACAGCTTCACCGCCGACTTGACCGCCGAGCGGAACTCCTTGTCGCGGAAATCGCGCTCCTTGCCGAGGCCGATCAGCAGCACGCGGTCGGCGAGCGTCCCGCGGACGTTGTGCAGCAGAAGGGTCGATCCGAGCTTGCCCTCCATGTCGCCGCGGCGGATGATTTCGCTGATATAACCGTTCGATGCGCGGTCGATGAGCTCCGCGGACAGCGAAAGCTTGCGGTTATCGAATACCCCGGCAACGACGCAGGCGCTCCGCTGCTTCTCGGGGCTCCCACTTTTTATGGTAAATTCCATCGCTGTCCCCTGTCTGACTCATTGGCTTTCTTTGCCGTAGAGCGGCGTGGCCCGCATTATCGGCAAATCCGGCCAATAAAGTCAAAATTCTCCCGGCGTCATGATTTTTCGCCGCAGCCTGGTGCGCGAACTGACGGCGACGGCGGTCGGGCTGTTCGTCATCCTGCTCGCGATCCTGTTCACCAATCTGGTGCTGCGCCTGCTCGCCCGCGCCGCAGGCGGAGCCGTCGCGCCGGAGGGCATCCTGGCGCTGCTCGGCTTCAACGCCCTTTTCTATCTCAATATCCTGCTGTCGGTCGCGCTGTTCCTGACCGTGCTGCTGACGCTGTCGCGCTGGTATCGCGACAGCGAGATGGTCGTCTGGATGAGCTCCGGGCAGGCGCTCACCAACTGGCTGCGGCCGATCCTGTGGTTCGCGGCGCCGTTTCTGGTCGCGATCGTCGCGCTGTCGCTTTACCTGTCGCCGTGGGCCGAGCAGCGCAAGCTCGAGTACGAGCGCCAGCTCGAGTCGCGCGACGAGATCTCGCTGATCTCGCCCGGGCTTTTCCACGAGTTCCGCCGGGCGAACGTCGTCGTCTTCGTCGAGAGCATCAACAGCTTCGACGGCACGATCCACAACATCTTCCTGCATTCGATCGAAAACGGTAAGGACGTGATCACCGTCGCGCGCTCGGGCATGCTGGAGGAAGCCGACAATGGCGATCGGTTCATCGTGCTGTTGCAGGGTCGCCGCTACGAAGGCGAGCCGGGCACGAGCGACTACCGGATCGTCGAGTTCGAGCGCCTCGGCAGGCGCATCGAGCCCGCGGAGCTGCGCGCGCTGCCGGTGTCGAGCAAGGCGATCCCGACGCCGACGCTGATGGTGATCGACGGCAACGTCGAGCGTGCCGAGATGTTCTGGCGCATCTCGGTGCCGATCTCGGCGCTGATGCTGACGCTGCTCGCCGTGCCGCTCGCGCAGGTGAACCCGCGGATGGGCCGCTCGTTCAACCTGATCTCCGCGGCGTTTCTTTACATGCTGTACAACAACTGCCTCAATATCGTGCAGAGCTTCATTGCGCAGGGCAAGCTCGACTTCTGGCTTGGGCTCACGCTGCCGCACGTGATCGCCGCCGCCGTCGTGCTGATGCTCTTCGGCCGGCAGCTGCGTCCATTCGGTTTCCTGTGGCGCGCGACGCCGCGCATCGAGCCGGCATGAGGACGCTCACCCGCTACATCGGCCGCGAAGTGCTCGGCGCGGTGCTGTTCATCTTCGCCGCGCTCGTGATGCTGTTTGCATTCTTCGATCTGATCCACGAGCTGGGCGACGTCGGTCGCGGCGGCTACACGATCTCCAGCGCGTTGCTGTACGTCGCGCTGCAGTTGCCGTCGCGTATGTACGAGCTCTTTCCCATCGCGGCGCTGATCGGCACGCTGTTCGCACTCGCGAACTTCGTGTCGAACTCGGAGTACACGGTGATGCGCGCCTCCGGCGCGTCGCTCGCGCAGGTCACTTGGGCGCTGATGCGCGTCGGCATTCCGCTCGCGATCGTCACGTTCCTCGCCGGCGAGCTCGTTGCGCCGCCCGCCGAGCGCATCTCGCAGGCGGTGCGCGCATCGTCGAAGGGCGATGCGCCGCGCTTCACCGCACGGCAGTTCGAATCGGGATTCTGGTTCCGGCAGGAGCGCGCGATGGTCAACATCCGCGGCGTGCTGTCCGATCTCACGCTCGTCGGAGTTCGAATCTACGAATTCGACGAGGAGCTGCGCCTCGCGGTCATGCGCGTCGCCGAGTCGGCGACGTTCGCGGGCAACGGACAACTGCGCCTTTCGAACGTGCGCGTCACCGACGTCAAACCGGGCCATGTCGGCGTGAGCCATGTCGACAACGCGATGTGGGACACCGTGCTGCGGCCGTCGCTGCTCACCGTCTACCAGGTGCCGCCGGAGCGGCTGGAGTTGAACACGCTGTGGGACAACATGCGCGTGCTAGGGGTGGGCGCGCAAAAGACGACGCGATTCGAGATCGCGTTCTGGAACAAGATCTTCTACCCGGCCGCCGTCATCGTGATGATGGTGCTCGCGCTGCCATTCGCGTACTTCCAGCGCCGCGGCGGCGGCGTCGGTTTCCGGATCTTCGCGGGAACGATGCTCGGGCTCGCCTTTTTCCTGCTCGGCCGCCTGTTCACGAACCTCGGCGTGCTGAACGATTGGCCGCCGCTGTTCTCGTCGGTGTTCCCGCTGGTCGCCTTCGTGACGCTCGCCGCGGCGCTGTTGTGGAAGCTCGAGCGGCGCTAGCGAATCCGTCGTTCCCGCGAAAGCGGGAATCCAGCGTCTTACGAGCGACACTGGGCCCCCGCCTGCGCGGGGGCGACAAGCGTTAGCTCGCTTCCTGCGCTTGCGCTAGCGGGTCGACGTTCGCAACCTTGCGCTTGTCCTTGCCCTTGGTCGCGAAGCGCACGTGGCCGGTCACCAGGGCGAACAGCGTGTGGTCCTTGCCGAGGCCGACGTTGACGCCCGGATGGATCTGCGTACCGCGTTGGCGCGCGATGATGCCGCCGGCGTTGATCGCCTCGCCGCCGTAGGACTTGACGCCCAGACGCTTCGATTGCGAATCGCGGCCGTTGCGCGAGCTTCCGCCCGCCTTTTTGTGTGCCATTGCTGTGTCTCCGTGCGCTTTAGCCGACGATGCTGTCGATCGCGATCTCGGTGTAGCCCTGCCGGTGGCCCTGATGCCTGCGGTAGTTCTTGCGCCGGCGCATTTTGAAGATCTGCACCTTGTCGCCGCGGCCGTGCCCGACGACGGTTGCCGTGACGCTCGCGCCGGCAAGCGTCGGCTGGCCCAGACGAACGGCGTCGCCGTCGCCGACCATCAGCACTTGGTCCAGAACGAGCTTTGCGCCGACGTCGGCCGGGATGAGCTCGACCCTGAGTTTTTCTCCGGGCGCAACCTTGTACTGCTTGCCGCCCGTCTTGATCACCGCGTACATGTGCGCCCCGCTTCGAACGTGCATTGAAAGAATCGAAAAGTATAGCCGGTTTAGGGCTTTAGCGTCAACCGCTTACCGGGTTTGTGTCACCGGCTTTGGCAGCAGCCTGGGCCGAAGCCGCGCGCGACCAGAACGCCGCGAGTCGGCCGTCCGCGGCGGCGGTTGACCGGCGCCGGTCGTCGTTTCCGGCGCCGGTCCAACGGCGTACTCGATGCGCGGTTCATGCAACTACCATAACAAGCTTGTCCAAGAGCAATCGAGGCCGGATGTCATCCGTTACACTTCGCACGTCCGTGAGACCCGATCCTTCACGCGGCCTCGACCATCCGGCGCGGCCGTCTTCTGGCCGACGCCGCCCCTTGCCGACCGAACTGCTTCGCTCGCTTGCCGCCGACATGGCGGAAGTCGATCGCGCGCTCCGCGCGAGCCTCGCCTCCGACGTCGCGCTCGTCCGGCAGGTCGGCGAATACATCATCGAAAGCGGCGGCAAGCGGCTCCGCCCCGCGCTGCTCGTGCTGTCCGCGCGTGCCTGCGGTTACACCGGCCGCGATCATTTCACGCTCGCCGCAGTGATCGAAATGATCCACACGGCGACGCTGCTGCATGACGACGTCGTCGACGAGTCGTCGCTTCGCCGCGGCCACGCGACGGCGAACGCGATGTTCGGCAACGCGGCGAGCGTGCTCGTCGGTGATTTTCTGTATTCGCGCGCCTTTCAGCTGATGGTCGGGCTCGGCTCGATGCGCGTGCTCGAGATCGTCTCCGATGCGACCAACGTGATCGCCGAGGGCGAGGTCATGCAACTGATCAACTCGGGCGACGCCGATCTCGACGAGGCATGCTACCTCGGCGTGATCCAGCGCAAGACGGCGAAGTTGTTCGAGGCGGCTGCGCAGCTCGGCGCGGTGCTCGCCGGCGCAACGCCCGAGCGCGAGGCCGCTCTCGCCCGCTACGGCATGCACCTCGGTACGGCGTTCCAGCTCGTCGACGACGTGCTCGACTACTCGGGTGAGCTCACGGCAATCGGCAAGAATCTCGGCGACGACCTGGCCGAGGGCAAGATGACGTTGCCGCTGATCCGCGCGCTCGCCGTCGCAAACCCGCAGGACGCGGCATTGATCCGTGGCGCGATCACCGGCGGCCGCCTGACCGAGTTCGCGCCCGTCGTCGACGTTCTGGCGCGAACCGGCGCGCTCGATTACGCACGCGAGCGGGCGCGGATCGAAAGCGATGCGGCAGCCCGCTGCGTGAGCGATCTCGCCGCCTCGCCGCAGCGCGAAAGTCTGCTAGAATTGGCGTCCTTCGCGGCGCGGCGAACGTATTAGCAACGACGTCACGCGCAGTGGGCCGCGCGAGCGGCCGTCCCATTCGGGGTGTAGCTTAGCCTGGTAGAGCGCTACGTTCGGGACGTAGAGGCCGGAGGTTCGAATCCTCTCACCCCGACCAATTCCCGCGCTGTTGCCCTGCCATCGCGGCGCATCCGGATCGCCGCTCGCGCCTATAATCGGCGCATCGTCGTCGCCCGAAGAGCGGCCGTTGCCGAGGAGAATCCGATGCTGAAGTCGCTCGCCGCGCTGCTGTGCGCAGCCGTCGCAACCGCTGCCTTCGCGCAGGCTGTGCCTGCGGGCTATCCCGCTGATTATGGGCAGACGATCGCCGCCGCGAAAAAGGAAGGCAAGGTCGTCATCTACAGCGCGCTCGACACCAAAGCAGCACAACCGCTGATCCGCGATTTCAACGCGCTCTATCCCGACATCAAGGTCGAATACAACGACATGAACTCGACCGAGATGTACAACCGCTTCATCGCGGAGGTCGCGGCGGGCCAGGGAGCGGCCGACATCATGTGGAGCTCGGCGATGGACCTGCAGGTGAAGCTCGTCGACGAGGGCCAGGCGATGACGTATGCGTCACCCGAAGCGTCGAAGCTGCCGCAATGGGCCGTCTACAAGAACGCTGCGTACGGCACGACGTACGAGCCTGCCGTGTTCATCTACAACAAGCGACTCGTCACCGGGGACGAGATCCCGCAGGACCACGCATCGTTCGCGAAGCTTCTCAACACCAAGACCGAAAAGTTCAAGGGCAAGGTAACGACCTACGACATCGAGAAGAGCGGTGTCGGCTTCATGTTCGTCGTGCAGGATGCGAAGTACTTCCCCGGCATGAAGGACCTCGAGAAGGGCTTCGGCGCGACCAGCTACAAGGTGTATTCGAGCACCGGCAACATGCTCGAGAAAGTCTCGTCCGGCGAGCACCTGCTGGGCTACAACGTGCTGGGCTCCTACGCGCTCGTGCGGGCGAAGAAGGACGCGTCGCTTGGCGTCGTGCTGCCGAAGGACTACACGCTCGTGCTCTCGCGCGTGCTCTTCATCGGCAAGTCGGCAAAGAATCCGAACGCCGCGAAGGTGTGGACCGATTACGTGCTCTCCCAGCGCGGTCAGAAGCTGATCGGCAGCGACGTGGAGCTGTTTTCGATCCGCAACGACGTCGACGCGGAATACACGGCCGCGAAGCTCAACGCGCAGCTCGGCGCGAACGTGAAGCCGATCCCGGTGAACTCGGAGATCGTGTCGTACCTCGATCCGAAGAAGCGGCTCGAATTCCTGAGCAACTGGAAGAACGCGCTCGCCGGCAAGTAAGGCGGACGCGCCGTGCAAGCGGTTTCGGGCCTTGGCATGCGCCGCGCGGTTCTTCCCGCGCTGCCGCGTGCGCTCACGATTCTCGTCACCGCCGCGGCGGTTCTCGCGCCGCTCACGCTGATCGCGTATCAGAGCGTGCTGTCGGCGCCGTTCTTCGACGCGCGCAAGACGCTCGGGCTCGACGCCTACGCGTTCATCTTCGCCGATCCCGATTTCTGGCAGGCGTTCCTCAATTCGATCCTGATCGCGACCGGCATGACGCTGATCGCCGTGCCGCTCGGCGCCCTGCTCGCATTCGTCATGGAGCGTACCGACCTGCCGGCCAAGCGCTGGGTCGAGCCGTTGATCCTGGTGCCGAGCTTCGTGTCGCCGATGGTGCTGTCGTTCGGCTATGTGGTGTCGGCAGGTCCGGTGGGTTTCTACACGGTGTGGGCCAACGAGCTGTTCGGCGCCGCGCCATGGGGCCTCTATTCGGTGCCGGCGATGGCGGTGATCGCCGGACTTACGCACGTACCGAACGTTTACGTGTACGCGTCGTCGGCGCTGAAAAGCCTCGGCTCGGACGTCGAGGAAGCGGCCCGCACCGCGGGCGCCTCGCCCTTTCGCGTTGCTGCGACGGTGAGCCTGCCGCTGATCATGCCCTCGCTGCTGTTCGCCGCCGTGCTGGTATTTTTCCTCGGCTTCGAGCTGTTCGGCCTGCCGCTCGTCCTCGGCGACCCCGAAGGCATCCTCGTGCTGTCGACGTACCTGTACAAACTCACGAACAAGCTGGGCACGCCGTCCTACCACTTGATGGCGGCGGTCGCGATGTGCATCGTCGCGGTGACGTTTCCGCTGGTGCTGCTGCAACGGCGGCTGCTGCAGAACGCACGCCGCTACGCGACGATCAAGGGCAAGGCCGGCCGCATGCGCGAGTTGCCGCTCGGACAATGGAAATGGGTCGCCGCGGCCGTGCTCTACCTGTTCCTGTTCCTGACGGTGATCGTGCCGCTGTCCGGCGTCGCATTGCGCGCGTTCGTGACCAATTGGGGATTCGGTGTCAGCCTCGCGGAGGCGTTCACACTCGACAACTTCCGCGCCGTGTTCGACGAGCCGACGCACACGCGCGCGATCGTGAACACCATTCTGATCGGCACCGTCGGCGGCGCAATCACCGTCGCGTGTTACGCGGCGATCGGCTTCGCCACGCATCGGCGCAATGACGCATGGTCGCGCTTCATCGATTATCTCGTTCTCGTGCCGCGCGCGGTACCGGGACTTCTCGCCGGACTCGCGTTCCTGTGGGTGTTCCTTTTCTTCCCGCCGCTGACGCCGTTGCGCACGACGATCGTCAGCATGTGGATTGCCTACACTGTCGTCTGGCTCGCGTACGGCATGCGGCTGATCTCGTCCTCGCTGATGCAGGTGTCGAGCGAGCTCGAGGAGGCCGGCCGCACCGTCGGCGCGAGCCGCGGCCGCATCTCGCGCGACATCACGCTGCCGCTGATCCGCCACGGTCTGCTCGGCTCGTGGCTGCTCGTGTTCATGATCTTCGAGCGCGAATACTCGACCGGCGTGTATCTGCTCGCGCCGGGCACCGAAGTGATCGGCGCCGAGCTCGTATCGCTGTGGCAGGGCGGGGCGATCGACATCGTCGCCGCGCTGTCGCTGATCAACATCCTGCTGGTCGGCGTGGGGCTCGCGCTCGCGCTGCGCTTCGGCGTGCGGCTGCGCGACTGACGAGGTACGACAATGGCCGAGCTCACCGTCGACAACCTGCATCTTCAGTATGGCGACAACCTGATCCTGAAAGGCGTGTCGCTCACGCTGAATCGCGGCGAGGTCGTTTCGCTGCTCGGCCCTTCGGGCAGCGGCAAGACGACCCTGCTGCGCGCCGTGGCGGGACTCGAAGCGCCGTCGAAGGGCACGATCCGCATCGGCGACAAGGCGGTTTTTGACGGTGCGTCTCGCGTCGATATTCCCGCCGAAGGGCGCAATCTCGGGCTCGTCTTCCAGTCGTATGCGTTGTGGCCTCACAAGACGGTATTCGACAACGTTGCGTATGCGCTGCGGCTGCGCAAGATCAAGAGCGCGGACATCGCAGCGCGTGTGCAAAAAGCGCTCGAGCAGCTCTCGCTCGGTCATCTCGCCGAGCGCTTTCCGCATCAGCTGTCGGGCGGGCAGCAGCAGCGCGTCGCGCTCGCGCGCGCCCTCGTCTACAACCCGCCGGTGATCCTGCTCGACGAGCCGCTGTCCAATCTCGACGCGAAGCTGCGTGAGGAGGCGCGCGCGTGGCTGCGCGAGCTGATCATGCGGTTGCAGCTTTCCGCGCTGTGCGTGACGCACGATCAGGGTGAGGCGCTCGCGATGTCCGACCGCATCCTGCTGCTGAACGAAGGACTGATCGAACAGCAGGGCACGCCCGAGCAGATGTACAGCGACCCCGCGACGCTGTTCGCCGCCGATTTCATGGGCAGCAACAACCGGCTCGCCGGGCGTATCGCGCGTGTCGACGACGGCGCCGCGCTGATCGA
>WNGA01000770.1_pt1 | contig 55862 bp, 55 predicted proteins | sample 5400061 | NCBI WGS metagenome assembly WNGA01 (sample SAMN13153366, study PRJNA577476) | soil metagenome | isolation source: 100 cm soil or saprolite under grassland replicate 2 | place: USA:California | collected 2016-06-15
CTGCGACGGCCCGCAGGCCCTCGACTCCGTGGAGACGACGGCCGAACGAGGGCGGGACGCCGACTCTTCGGTGTAGCCGCAGAATCAACTGACGCTAGCACGGCCACGCGATGGCCATCTCCCGGTCGTAGGCTCTCGAATCGGCCGTTGTCCCACGTGGCCAACATCTACCGCTCATCTCCTGCCGCACGCTAGGAAACCCATCGGCAGACGCCCACGAGCTCTTGAGGTGTGGCCGTCACGCGAGGGCCGCACCTGCTAAAGAGAGTCACTCCACGTCCAACAGGGACACTTGTTCGCACCGCGAAGTTCCTCGTTATCGCCGGTTCCATTTCAGAAGCAGAGGTCAGCTTGGAAACCATCAGCCGGGAGCTCGTCCTCCTCGATCCGGAGCTGGCCTGAGCTGAGCCGCGCCCGCCGCGACGTCTTCGCCTGGTACCCCTACCGGAACGGGTGAAGGGGTGAGCAGGGCCTACGTCGGGATCGGCTCGAATCTCGGCAAGCCTCGAGAAACGATTGCCGCCGCCCTCGACCTGCTCGCCGCCGACGAGGGAATCGAGATCGTTGCCGTCTCGTCGCTGCGGGAAACCGACCCTGTCGGTTACGAAGATCAGCCCCGCTTCCTCAACGGCGCCGTCGCCCTCGAGACTGGGCTCTCGCCGCAGGAATTGCTTGGACACCTGCTCGATATCGAGCGCCGCCTGGGACGCATCCGGGGCGAGGGTCCGCGCTTTGGCCCGCGCACAATCGATCTCGACTTGCTCCTCTACGGCGACAAAACGGTGGACGAGCCGGGCCTTGCCGTCCCGCATCCGCGCTTGGCGGAACGCCGTTTCGCCCTCGAGCCGCTGGCGGAGTTGGACCCTGGTCTGGAGGTTCCTGGCCACGGGCCGGTTCAGGCCCTGCTCGCGAAGCTAAACTGACCCGCATGTCCCACCTTGACGAGCTCGACGAGTTCGAGGCTCAGCTCGAGCTCACGCTCAAGAAGGAGTACTCGGCGGTCTTCGGCCTCTTTCGCTACTGCGTGCTGACGCAGGACGCGACGTACCTCTGCAACCGGCTCGACCTCCAGTACGTGCCCCAGCCGAGCTACCCGTTCTTCCACCTGAAGATGGAGGACGTCTGGGTCTGGGACAAGAACCGCCCCACGCGGATCATCCCCCGCGCGGAGGTGTACACCTCGAGCGACGTGACGGTCGAGGAGCTCCGTGGCGACGGCGACGAGCCGACCCTGACGGCGGAGGCGCTGGCCGAGCGAATCGGCGAGTCGCTCTCTTCCGACGACGACCTCTAGGAAGCTCTTGCTGCTAGCGGTCGACGTGGGGAACACCCAAACGGTGTTCGGACTGTTCGAAGGCACGGAGCTGCGCGAGCACTGGCGCGTCGCGACCGAGCGCAACCGCAGCGGCGACGAGCTTGGCGCGCTCTACGGCAACTTCCTCGCGCTGGAGAGCGTCGACGGAATCGCGCTCGCCTCGACCGTGCCGCAGCTGCATCGCTCCTACGAGGAGCTGGCCAAGGACTACGCCTGCGCCGAGCTGCTCGAGCTCGGGCCCGGGATCAAGACGGGCGTGCCGATCCGCTACGACGACCCGCGTGAGGTCGGGCCGGACCGGATCGCGAACGCGGTGGCCGCGGTCGAGCGCTACGGCTCGCCCTGCATCGTCGTCGACTTCGGCACCTCGACGAACTTCGACGTCGTCTCGGCGGAGGGCGAGTACGTGGGCGGAGTGCTCGCGCCCGGAATCGAGGTCTCGATGGACGCGCTCTTCCAGCGGGCGGCTCGCCTGTTCAAGGTGGACTTCGTCGAGCCGCCGAGCGTGATCGCGAAGAACACGGCCGCGAGCCTGCAGTCGGGACTGGTCTACGGGTTCGCCGGGCAGGTCGACGGGATCGTCGAGCGGATCCGGAGCGAGCTCGGCTCGGAGGCGCAGACGGTGGCGACGGGAGGCCTCGCCGACCTGATCGCGCCCCACGCGCGAACCCTGGAGAGAGTCGATCCGTTTCTGACGCTCGAGGGACTACGACTCGTGTGGGAGCGGAACCGCTAGCCGCCGCCGTAGATCGAGATCGGCAGGTCCAGCAGCACGTCCTCCTCGCTGCCGGGCAACTCGGCTTCGAGCCGCTCCAGCACCTCGGCGGCGCCGGGCGCGGCGGCCAGCAGGCGCGCCTCGACCTCGTCCAGCGACTCGAGCTGCACCAGTTCCTGCTTGAACGGTCGCGGGAAGCGGCCACGGCCCAGGTACCAGCCGTAGAACTTCTTCAGGAAGCCGTGCGAGCGCCGCTCGCCGAGCTCACGCGAGGTCTCGCGGACGAAGAGCAGCAGTTCGGCGATAACCTCCTCGCGCGAGGGGTCGGGCACCTCGGCCTCGACGATCTCCCGCAGGGCCCATGGATTGCCCTGAGCCGCGCGGCCGACCATCACGGCGGCGGCCCCGGTCGTGGCGAGGATCGCCTGCGCGCGCCCACGGGAGGTCACGTCCCCGGAGGCCACCACGGGCACTCCGACGAGCTCCACCAGCTCGGCGGTCAGCAAATGGTCGGCCTCGCCCGTGTACATCTGCTTCGCCGAGCGCGGGTGCAGGGTCAGCGAGGCCGCACCCGCATCGACCAGGCGCGGGCCGACGTCCAGACAGGCGTGTGAGCCGTTGGCGAGGCCGCGGCGCATCTTCACGGTCACGGGCACGGATACGGCCTCGGCCACCGCCGAGATGATCCTGCAGGCGCGCTCCGGGTCCTCGAGCAGGGTCGCGCCGGCCCCGGTCTTCGTCACCTTCCGTACCGGACAGCCGAAGTTCACGTCCACGATGTCGGCGCCGGCGTCTTCGACCATCCGCGCCGCGTCCGCCATCACTCCGGGCTCGGAGCCGAAGATCTGCACCGCGAGCGGCCGCTCCTCCGGGGAGATGCGCAGGTACCCGAGCGTGCGCTCGTTGCCATGCTGCAGACCGGCACAGCTGACCATCTCCGAGCAGACGAGCCCGGCGCCGAAACGGCGGCCCTGACGGCGAAATGCTTGCACGCTCACGCCTGCCATCGGCGCCAGCACGAGGCGCGTTGGGATCTCGACGTCGCGAATCCGCCAGGGGCTCCGGATATCTACCTGCACAGGGCAAAAATGGTAGCTGGCTGGGGAGTTGACGTCGGTCCGCCGCGGCAGGTAACATCCCCGCCCGCGACGGCGCCCTTGCGCCGCGCGTTTTTCTTTCAGGAGGCCCTGTGAAGGACGTCATCCTTACGCCGGAAGGCTATGAGAAGCTCAAGGAAGAGATCGAGTATCTCTCCAACGACAAACGCCGCGAGGTCGCGGACCGGATCCGCGTGGCCCGCGAGTTCGGCGACATCGCCGAGAACGCCGAATACGACGACGCCAAGAACGAACAGGCGCTCCTCGAGCACCGCATCGCGACCCTCGAGGAGCGGCTCCGCAACGCGCGCGTGATCACGAAGAAGGACGTCGCCAAGGACGTCGTCTCAGTCGGCTCGAAGGTGCGGCTGCGCGATCTCTCGGCGAAGCAGACCGTCGAGTACCGGATAGTCGGCTCGGCCGAGGCGAACCCCGCCGAGAACAAGCTCTCGAACGAGTCGCCGGTCGGCAAGGCGATCATCGGCAAGAAGAAGGGCGAGACCGTCGAGGTGTCGGCCCCCCGCGGCGCGATGAAGTTCAAGATCCTCGAGATCAAGGCGGCTTAAGCCGCCTCGCCGCTTAGACTCGGCCGCGCGATGCTGCCGAAGCGGTTCCCCGAGCGGGAGGAGATCGTCGCGGTTCGCGCCGAGGCGGAGAAGGCCGAGGCTGGGCAGACGCTCGAGGCGCAGCACCGCGTCGCCGGGCGCGTGATGGCGCGGCGCGACATGGGGAAGCTCGCCTTCCTCGACCTGGTCGACCGCTCCGGGCGGATCCAGCTGCTCGTCGAGAAGGAGACGATGGGCGGGGCCGACCTCGACCTAGGCGACCTCGTCGGCGTCGCAGGCGCGCCCGGCCGCTCCAAGCGCGGCGAGCCGTCGCTGACGGTCTCCGAGCTGGTGCTGCTAGCGAAGATCAGGCGCCCGCTGCCCGACACCTTCCACGGCGTCACCGACGTCGAGACGCGCTACCGGCAGCGCTATCTCGACCTGCTCATGAACGAGGAGACGCGTGCCGACTTCGAGCTGCGCACGCGCATGGTGAGCGCGATCCGCCGCTACCTGGACGAGCGCGGTTTCCTCGAGGTCGAGACGCCGGTGCTGCAGCCTCGCTACGGCGGCGCTTTCGCCGAGCCGTTCGTGACCCGCTACAACGAGCTCGACGCCGACTTCTACCTGCGGATCGCGACCGAGCTCTACCTCAAGCGCCTGATCGTCGGCGGGCTCGAGCGCGTCTACGAGCTCGGCAAGGACTTTCGCAACGAGGGCATCTCGTACAAGCACGCGCCCGAGTTCACGATGCTCGAGTGGTACGAGGCCTACGCGGACTACATGGACACGATGGCCCGGATCGAGGAGCTCGTGGAGTCCGTCGCGCGCGAGGTCACAGGTGGTACGCAGGTGGCCTTCCGTGGCCACGAGATCGAGCTGAAGACGCCCTGGCGGCGGCTGAAGCTCGTGGACGCGCTCGAGGAGCACGGGCTCTGGGCCCGGGACGAGGCGGACCTGCGCGCGCGGCTGGACGAACGCAAGGTGGACACCGCGCAGGACAAGAGCTGGGCGCAGCTCGTCGACCACGCGCTCAGCCACTTCGTCGAGCCCGGGCTGATTCAGCCGACGATCCTGTACGACTACCCGGCCGAGCTCTCGCCCTTCGCGCGGGCGACCGACGACGACCCGTCGATCGTCGAGCGGTTCGAGTACTTCATCGGCGGGATGGAGCTCGGCAACGCCTTCAGCGAGCTGAACGACCCCGACCAGCAGGCGGCGCGCTTCGCCCAGCAGGAGGGCGAGGCCGGTGGAGAACAGGGCGACCCGGACTACGTCGAGGCGCTCGCCTACGGGATGCCGCCGACGGGCGGGCTCGGGCTCGGGATCGACCGGCTGGCGATGGTGCTGACCGGCCGCGAGGCGATCCGCGACGCGATCCTCTTCCCGGCGCTGCGGCTCCGCGAGTAGTGGGCCCCGAGAGGCGGTACGCGCTCGACGCGCTGCTCGACGCGCTCGGGCTGCCCTTCGACGAGGGAGCGCCCTCGAAGCCGGATGAGCTCGACGAGGCCTTCGGGCTGCTGACGCTCGCCCAGGAGCGCGAGGCCGGACTCGATGCGCACGGGCGGCCGCTGGCCCCGCGGGACCCGCCGGGACCCCGCGTGGCGGAGCTCGCCGCCGCGCTGGGAGAGCGGCTGGGGGTGGCGCGGCGCGGCTATCCAGGCAGGGAGCGATTTCTGGTCGCGCTGACGCACGACGTCGACCTGCTCGGGGCGGGTGGGCCGCGCACCGCGGCGCGGAAGCTGGCAGGCGGGATCATCCGCGGCTCCCGGCGGCATCTGCGAGAGGGCGTGGCGTACGCGCAGGACGCGGTCCGCGGCCACGATCCCGCCTACCCCCTGGCGGAGATGATCGCGGTCGAGGGAGGCCGCGGCTCGACCTGCTTCTTCTTGACGCGGCAGGAAGACCCGCACGACGGTTATCCCGAGCGGTACGGGCCGGCGCTGCCGGGCGCGCTGGAGAAGACGGCGCTGGCCGGGCTGGAGATTGGCCTCCACGCCTCGTACCGCGCTCGAGAGCGGCCGGGGGCGATCGCCGAGGAGGCCCGCGCGCTCAAGCAACCACAAGGCCTCCGCCACCACTACCTGCGCAGCCACCCCGATCGGCTTGCGGCCGAGCTGCGCGAGGCGGGCCTACGCTACGACTCCAGCGTCGGCTGGCCCTCTCTGCCCGGTCTGCGCGCCGGCACGCCCTACCCGTACCGCCTCTGGGATCCCGAGCGGCGTGAGCCCGGCGGCTGGGAGGTGCCGCTCGCCGTTATGGACGCGACCCTCGCGGAGGAGCGTTACCTGGGGCTCGGTCCGGACGCCGCCTTCGACACGGCCGTCGCGGCGCTCGAGCCGGTGGTTGGGCACGGCGGAGCGGTCGCGCTGCTCTGGCACCCACCCTCGCACCACCCACGGCTCTCGAACGGCTTCGACGAGCTCTATCGACGCCTGCTCGCCTGGATCGACGAGCGGGGCGGCTGGGCGGGAACCGTGGCTGAGACGCTCGATCGCTGGGAAGCTCGCCGCAGGACCTAGGCGAAGAGTCGGCTCGAAAGTTCGGTCACGAGGGCTCGCAGCTCCTCGGCCGTCCGGCGCTGAACCCGCCATGTCTTCCCGAGCGGGTCGGCAATTTCCGGCACGGCATTCCTCGAACGATCGGGCGGGCGCGCTGCATGCGCGCCTTGGATTCGCGCCTGAGCCCGCTTCAGCGCGTCCGTTTGGCGGTGCGCCTCCGGAATGTCGGCGAGGAGGCGGATGAGCTCCGGGAGCGTGAAGGTGAGCTCCCGCCGCGCACCTCCGTCCACGACTGCGGCAGCGACGTGCATCTGCTCGAAGCCGAGCACCAGGTCGCTGTCCTCGAGGTTCACGTCGCCGATGTTTCTCGCCCGATGGCCGGAGAGGTCGAGGCCATAGCTCTCCGCGATCTTCACCGCCTCGGGAAGGGCCGGTGTCGGCCCGAGGTCGAGCGTCCCCAGCGAGGTGACCGCCACCTTCAGCTGTAGCTCCTTCGCCCGCTCGGCCAGCAGCGCCGCCGCCAGCGGGCTCCGGAAACGGTTGCCGGTGCAGACGAACGCTACGCGGAAGCCGTCTTCGCTCAGTGGCGTTCCACAGCTAGATGGTCGATGCCACGATCTCGCGCGCTCGGCTGCGCGATCTGGCGTGTCTGGGCCGCTCCCGTCCGGCAGAGACCGGCGCAGCCGGCCTCCGCCGGTCGTCCGCTTCCCAGCGCCGGGCCGGCACCGATGCTGCCCGAGTCGGACGATCTCATGGCATCACCCATCTAGCCCGCCTCGAGCGCTTCTGGCTCGAGCGGCAACGAGGTGGCGCGGACGTGGTCGATCACGTCCGTGAGGATCCGATCGAGGTCGAGGGACGGCTGCCACCCGATCGCCGAGCCGATCTTGCCAATCGCAGCCTCGCGGTGGAGGGTGTCCTCGATTCCAAGCCCGTAGACGTCGTCGTACGGAACAAAGGCGAGCTCCGAGCGGGAGCGTGTCAGTTCCCGGACGCGATCTGCGAGGTCGATGATTCTGATCCGCGCCGTCGAGCCGACGTTGAACACGTCGCCTGAGATCGCTTCTGCGTCCATCAGGCCCTTCAGCGCGCGGATCGTGTCAGAGACATGGCAGAACGAGCGAGTTTGGGTCCCGTCACCATGGACTTCGAGCGGCTGCCCGCTGAGTGCCGCGCCGACGAAGCGCGGAATCACCATTCCGTAGTGGCCAACCTGCCGCGGCCCGACGGTGTTGAAGAGGCGGACGACAACGGCGTCGAGGCCGCGTTCGAGGTGGTACGAGAACGCCAAATGCTCGTCCATCGCCTTCGAGTCCGCGTACAGCCAGCGCTTTTCGGTTGTCGGACCGTAGATCCGGCGGTCCCCTTCCGAAAGCGGACGCTCCTCGCGATGATCGCCGTAGACCTCCGAGCTCGAGGCGATCAGGACGCGCTTGCCGAAGCGACTCGCGTGATCGAGCACGTTCTCGGTTCCCTGAACGTTGGTGACCATCGTCCGAACGGGCTGCTCGACGATCAGGCGGACACCTACGGCTGCGGCGAGGTGGTAGACGACGTCACACTTGTGCACCAGCTCGTTGACGATCGACGGTGACAGCACCGAGTCGACGACGAGGTGGAAGTCGCGACGGTCCTTCAGGTGAGCGACGTTCACGAGCGTGCTGGTGGAGAGATCATCGAGGACGAAGACCTCCCAGCCATCGGCGAGCAGGCGTTCGCTCAAGTGAGAGCCGATAAAGCCCGCGCCGCCGGTGATGAGCGCCTTTCCGCTGTGCCCGTTCACACAGGCAAGCGTACTAACGGCGGCGGGAAAGGACCGCGGAGGCGCTGATGCGCGCTTCGGTTGGCGCCGTGCCTTGGGCCCCACTCGCATCCCTCGAATGGGGTGGCCCCTAAGAGTGATTCCGCGCAAGTCGGAGCCGGCTGAGGCCGATCCCAGCTCCCGAGCAGGAGTGCGGTTGCCGCCCGACCGTCGCCGAATACGTTTCACCGTCGAGCCGGCCGCGGGCGCACGCCTCAGGCCGGCTCGACGGTCGAGAGAGACCCCGACCTTCTTGGGCATCGTGATCGCGAAGGATTCTGCCCGTTCTGATTCGGCAGGCTGAGCGGCCCGCCCCGCCGCCCGGGGCGGCCCGCTCTCTCTCCTAGATGCGAGCGGGCTCGCGTTCACGCGCGAGCAGCAGCAGTGAAACACGTCGACCCATCTCTTGATCCCGGGCTATCTAACGCTACTTGGAGGCAAAAAGATATGGGCGTCGAACGCCCGGTTGGGGGATACGCTCGCCCCCGACCTGTTCGCTACGATGGGCGCCTCAGCAATTCCGCGGACCGCAGGGAAAGGAAGCGAGTTGTTCGAACGCTTCACCGAAAGAGCCCGCCAGGTCGTCGTCCTCGCCCAGGACGAGGCCCGGGCGCTGAAGCACAACTACATCGGCACCGAGCACATCCTCCTCGGGCTGCTCCGCGAGGAGGAGGGCCTGGCCGCACGCGTGCTCGAGTCGCTCGACATCACGGTCGAGGAGGTGCGCGCGCAAGTCGCCCGCATCGTCGGCCAGGGCGACGAGGTCACGACCGGCCAGATCCCGTTCACCCCGCGCGCGAAGAAGGTTCTCGAGCTGGCGCTGCGCGAGGCGCTCTCGCTGGGTCACAACTACATCGGCACCGAGCACATCCTGCTCGGCCTCGTACGCGAGAACGAGGGTGTCGCGGCACGCATCCTGCTCGACTTCGACGCCGATGCCGAAAAGATTCGCAACGAGATCATCCGCATGCTCTCCGGCCCGGGCCGGCGGCAGCAGGGCGCGGGCGGCGCCCCGGGCGAGAAGTCGAAGAGCTCGAAGCTCCTCGACCAGTTCGGGCGCAACCTGACCAAGCTCGCCGCCGAGGCCAAGCTCGACCCCGTCGTCGGGCGTCAGACCGAGATCGAGCGCGTGATGCAGATCCTCTCGCGGCGCACGAAGAACAACCCGGTTCTGATCGGCGAGCCCGGCGTCGGCAAGACCGCCGTCGTCGAGGGCCTCGCCGCGCGCATCTCCGGCAACCAGGTTCCCGAGCTGCTGAAGGGCAAGCAGATCTACACGCTCGACCTTGCGGCGCTGGTCGCCGGCTCGAAGTACCGCGGTGAGTTCGAGGAGCGCCTGAAGAAGGTGATGAAGGAGATCACCCAGCGCGGCGACATCATCCTGTTCATCGACGAGCTCCACAACCTCGTCGGCGCGGGTGCGGCCGAGGGCGCGATCGACGCAGCCTCGATCTTGAAGCCTGCCCTCGCGCGTGGGGAGCTGCAGACGATCGGCGCGACCACGCTCGACGAGTACCGCAAGTACCTCGAGCGCGATGCCGCGCTGGAGCGGCGCTTCCAGCAGATCCGCGTGGACGAGCCGTCCGTGGACGACACCGTCCAGATCCTGCGCGGCCTGCGCGACCGGTACGAGGCGCATCACCGCTGCAAGATCTCCGACGACGCGCTCGGTGCGGCCGCAGTTCTCTCCGACCGCTACATCCAGGATCGGCACCTGCCCGACAAGGCGATCGACCTGATCGACGAGGCGGCGTCGCGCATGCGCATCAAGACCATGAGCGCCCCGCCGCGCTACCGCGAGCTCGAGGACGAGATCGAGAAGGTGCGCAAGGACAAGGAGGCCTCGATCGAGGCCCAGGAGTTTGAGAAGGCGGCGTCCCTGCGCGACAAGGAGCGCAAGCTGACCCAGAAGAAGCGCGAGCTCGAGGAAAACTGGCGCAACGAGGAAGGCAACGCCGAGCAGCCCGAGATCGGCGAGGAGGAGATCGCCGACATCGTCTCGATGTGGACGGGCATTCCCGTCTTCAAGCTGACCGAGGCCGAGTCGCAGAAGCTGATCCGCATGGAGGACGAGCTACACAAGCGCGTGATCGGCCAGGAGGAGGCGATCGTTGCCGTCTCCAAGGCGATCCGCCGTGCACGCGCGGGAATCAAGGACCCGAAGCGCCCGACCGGCTCGTTCATCTTCCTCGGCCCCTCCGGCGTCGGCAAGACGGAGCTGGCGCGCACGCTCGCCGAGTTCCTGTTCGGCGACGAGGACGCGATGATCCAGGTGGACATGTCGGAGTACATGGAGAAGCACTCCGTGTCCCGTCTGGTCGGCTCACCGCCCGGCTACATCGGCTACGACGAGGGAGGCCAGCTGACCGAGGCCGTGCGCCGCAAGCCCTACTCGGTCGTCCTCCTCGACGAGATCGAGAAGGCCCACCCGGACGTGTTCAACATCCTGCTCCAGATCCTGGAGGACGGGAAGCTCACGGACGCGCAGGGCCGCAAGGTCGACTTCCGCAACACGATCGTGATCATGACCTCGAACATCGGCGCCTCGACGATCTCCAAGAACCAGACGCTCGGCTTCTCCATCGGCGACGACAGCGGCCTCTCGTACGACGAGATGAAGGACCGCATCATGGGCGAGCTGAAGAAGGTCTTCCGGCCCGAGCTGCTGAACCGGATCGACGAGGTGATCGTCTTCCACAAGCTGGCAAAGGACGAGATCATGCTGATCGTCGAGCTGATGATGAAGCGACTGCGCGACCAGATGGGCGAGCACGAGGCCGTGATCGAGCTGACCGAGAGCGCGAAGGAGCTGCTCGTCGAAAAGGGCTACGACCCGACCATGGGCGCCCGCCCGCTGCGCCGCGCGATCCAGCGCTTCATCGAGGACCCGCTGGCCGACTTCGTCCTCGGCCGCGAGCTCGGCGGCGGCTCGACGATTCTCATCGACCGCAAGAACGACGACGAGGTCGACATCACCGTCATCCCGGGCGAGATCACGCCCGAGAAGGTGACCGTGCCGCCGGATGAGCCGGTCGACTCGACCGACGAAGAGCCGGACGAGCCGACCGACTAGCACGGCCGCGAGCTCGGTGCGCTGCGGCGCTAGCTGCTCGCAGCCTCCGAGAAGCGCAGCGACGCCGGGGTGGTGAGCTGCTCGCCGGTCTCGAGCAACGTCTTCAAGCCCGAGAGAATCATCGGCCAGCCGCCGTAGAGCTCGTCGTACGCACCTTCGCGCAGCTCGTCGTGGACGACCGTCAGCCGACAGGAGTCCTCCCCGACCGGCTCGATCTCCCAAGTTACGCGCGACTGTCCCTCGCTCTTCACCTCGTCGCTCCACATGGCCCTGAAGGTCTGGACGAGCCGTCGCGGTGGCTCGACCTCGAGGTTCTCGCCCTCGCCCCAGATCTCGACGCCGTCGGGGCCGGTGAACTCGTAGCGCGAGCCCGGCGTCCAGTCGGATGTCACCCGGGTGCCGAAGGAGTACTTGCTCCTCGTGTCGGCATCGACGATCGCCTCCCAGAGACGCTCCGGGGTGGTACGGATGTAGATCTCGAAGACCTTCTCCATTGCTCCCTCCTCGATGGTGGTCTTGAGCTCGCTGAGCGCTGCGGCCCAGGGCTCGGCGTACTTGCTCACCCAGCGGTCGTGGACGAGCCGGATCGGGACCGGGTTCAGGAAATGGAGCTTCTCGCGACCGCGCTTCCTGGTGGTCACGAGGTGCGCCTCCTCGAGCACCCGCAGGTGCTTCATGACGCCGAAGCGCGTCATCGGCACGTGCCGTTCGAGCGCGCTCAGCGTCTGTCCGTCGTCCTTGAAGAGCGCGTCGAGCAGGCTCCTTCGCGTCGGGTCGGCGAGTGCCCTGAACACCTTGTCCATGGTGGCGACGATACGTGACCATTTAGTCACGTGTCAAACGCGGCGCGCGGCGGCCTGAACCCGCTAGAACCTGCGCTGTGACTTTTCAGGCGAGGCTCGGGCTCGTCGCGTTCCTGGTCGGCGCCGGGACCTTGGCGACCGAGATCTCAGCGTCGCGGCTGCTGGCGCCGTACTTCGGAGCCTCGACGGTGGTCTGGGCCAACATCATCGGCCTGACGCTCGCGTACCTCGCACTCGGGTACTGGCTGGGCGGGAGGTTGGCCGACCGGCGGCCGGAAGCGCGCGTGCTCGGGGCGATCCTGCTGGTCGCTGCCGCAGCGCTCGCGGTGACCCCGTTTGCGGCCCGGCCCTTCCTGCGCTGGGCGCTACACGGCTTCGACGCAGTCTCCGTGGGCTCGGTCGCCGGCTCGTTCTTCGCCGCGCTCGCCCTCTTTGCGATTCCGGTCACGGCGCTCGGGGCGGCAGCGCCCTTCCTGGTCAGGCTGGCCCTCGACACGGTGGCCGAGGCCGGGAAGGTCGCCGGCCGCCTGTACGCGCTCTCGACCGCCGGCAGTCTCGCCGGCACCTTCGTCGCCGCGCTCGTGACGATCCCGTGGGCGGGCACGCAGCGCACGCTCGTCGGCACCGCGGCCTGCGTTGCGGTGGGCGGGGCGCTGCTGCTCGGCCGGGCATGGCTGCTCGCGCCGGTCGCCGTCGCAGCGCTGCTGGCAGTGCCGCCGCCGCAGATCAAGAGCGCGATCTACGAGACGGAGTCGCCCTACCAGTACATCCGCGTCGTCTCCGACGGTCGGGGCGGCCGCGAGCTCGAGCTGAACGAGGGCGTCGCCACGCATTCCACCTGGAGGGCCGACACGGTGCTCACCGGCCGCTACTGGGATCTCTTCCTGCTGTTGCCGCCGCTGCTCTCGCGCCTGCCGGAGCGGATGCTCGTGATCGGCAACGCGGGCGGCACGATGGCCCGCGCCTACGGGCGCTTCTACCCCGGCGTGTCGATCGACGGGGTCGAGCTCGACCCGAAGCTGAACGAGGTGGCGCTCCGCTTCTTCGGCGCCGGCGACAACCCGCGCCTGCGGCTGATAGCCGCGGACGGGCGGCCCTACCTCGAGCGGACGAAGAGGCGCTACGACCTGATCGTGGTCGACGCCTACCGCCAACCGTACGTTCCGTTCTATCTGGCGACGAGCGAGTTCTTCCGGCTCGCGGGCGACCACCTGCGGCCGGGAGGCGCGATCGCCCTGAACGTAGCGGCGACCCCGCACGACCGCAAGCTCTCGCGCGCGATCGGCACGACTTTGCTTACCGCCTTCCCCCAGGCCTGGCGCTGGCGCGCGCTCCGCTTCAACGACGTGCTCTTCGCGCTGCGCGAGCCGGTCTCGCGCAAGGAGCTCGAGCGGCGGGCGGCCCGCGCGCCCGGCGGGGTCGCGCTGCTGCTGCCCCTCTTTCGCAGCCGGCTCGCGCGGGTCCGCGCCGAGGGGACACCGCTGACCGACGACCGCGCTCCGGTCGAGTGGCTGACCGACCGCATGATCCTCCGAGAGGTCGAGCGTGGCGGCGCCTTCGAGGAGCCTTCGCTGCCGACAAGCCCTCGCTAGCCTGCCCCGTGCCCCTCCCAGCAATGGACGCCCGTCTCTCGCCCGCTATCACGCTGCGCCAGAGCCCACCCTCGCCCTTGCTCAGGCCGCCAGCCTGCGCCGCGGTCGAGTGCGGGCCCTGGCTTGGTGCTAGCGACCGAGAACCTGTGCGCCATTACTGGCAAGGGCACTAGGTGCCCAGGCGGCTTCACGACCGGCCGATCCTCGCCGCGCTCACGGGCGCGGTGGCGATCTCATTCTCGGGGATCCTCTACCGGGTCTCGCACGTCTCGCCCTCGACCGGAGCGGTCTTCCGTTGCCTCTATGCGCTGCCGCCGCTCTGGCTGCTGGCGCGCTGGGAAAACCGGCGCTACGGGCCGCGGCCCCTCGAGCAGCGGGCGCTCGCTTGGGGCGCCGGCCTCTTCTTCGCGGTCGACCTCGTCGCCTGGCACCAGGGGATCGAGGAGGTCGGGGCCGGGCTCGCGACCGTCCTCGGCAACCTCCAGGTCGTGCTCGTGGGGCTGCTGGCTTGGCTGATCCTGCGGGAGCGGCCCTCGACCCGGTCGCTCGCTGCGATCCCGGTCGCGCTCGTCGGGGTCGTCCTGATCTCGGGCGCGTTCGAGCAAGGGGCATACGGCCGCAACCCCGGCCTGGGCGTCGCGTACGGGATCCTGACCGCGATCGCCTACTCGGGCTTCCTGCTCGTCCTGCGGGCGGGGAACGCCGATATCCGTCGCCCCGCCGGCCCGCTCTTCGACGCGACGCTCGCCGCCGGCCTCGCCTGCGTCCCGATCGGCCTCGTGATCGGGAACCTCGACTGGACTCCCGGTTGGCCGGCGCAGGGTTACCTCCTGCTACTGGCGCTGAGCGCGCAGGCGCTGGGCTGGCTCTTGATCTCGATCACGCTCCCGCGTTTGCCGGCCGCGCTGACTTCGGTGCTGCTGACCTTCCAACCGGTGCTCTCGGTGCTCTTCGCCTGGGCGATCCTGAGCGAGTCGCCGTCCGCGCTCCAGCTCGGCGGGGTGTCGCTCGTCCTGTGCGGACTGTTGATCGTCTCCGCCGGCCGGAGGCCGACGCAGCCTGCGCCGGAGCCTGCCTACGCCGCAGGAGTTGCCGAATAGTCACAGTCCTCGTCCGCGGTCGTTCCTAGGATGACCGGGTGGCAAAGGCGGCAACTCAGTTCGCGTGCACCGACTGCGGCTACGCGGCCGGGCGGTGGTTCGGCAAGTGCCCATCCTGCGGCGAGTTCGGCACGCTCGTCGAGGAGAAGCCGGCCAAGACGAACGGAGGAGGTGCCGCCAAGCCCACACTGCGGCTGATCGACGTCAAAGCCGAGGAGGCACAGCGGATCCCGACGGGTGTTGCGGAGCTCGACCGCGTACTCGGCGGTGGGCTCGTGCCCGCCTCGCTCGTGCTCGTCGGCGGCGAGCCGGGGGTCGGCAAGTCGACCCTGCTCCTCAGCGCCCTCGCGGCGATGTCGAGCAACCGGCGCGCGCTTCTCGTCACGGGCGAGGAGTCGGTAGCGCAGGTGAAGCTGCGGGCCGCGCGCCTGGGCGGAGCCGACCAGGTCGAGATCCTCGCAGAGACCGAGCTCGAGACCGTGTGCGCGACCCTCGAGCTGGAGAAGCCGGAGGTCTGCGTGATCGACTCCGTGCAGACGCTCTACTCGTCGGAGCTCGGCTCCGCGCCAGGCTCGGTCGGCCAGGTGCGCGAAGCAGCGGCGCGCCTCCTGCGCGTTGCGAAGGAGGCCGGTGTGGCGACGATCCTCGTCGGGCACGTGACCAAGGACGGGGCGGTCGCCGGCCCGCGCGTGCTCGAGCACCTCGTCGACTGCGTGCTCCAGTTCGAGGGCGACCGCTACCACGAGCACCGCGTCCTGCGCGCCTCCAAGAACCGCTTCGGCTCCACGAACGAGCTCGCGGTCTTCGAGATGACGGGCACCGGGCTCGTGGGCGTGCCCGAGCCGTCCGAGCTCTTCGGCCGCACGGTCGAGGGGGAGATCGGCGCCGCCGTCGCCTGCGCGCTCGAGGGCTCGCGGCCGCTGCTGCTCGAGATCCAGGCGCTCGTCGCGCCGACCGACCTGGCGATGCCCCGGCGCGTCGGCACGGGCGTCGACCCGAAGCGGCTCGCGATGATCGTGGCGGTGCTCTCGCGTCACGCAGGGATCGCGCTCGGCCAGGCGGATGTGTTCGTGAACGTCGCCGGAGGCGTCCGGATCGACGAGCCGGGCGCCGACCTGGCGATCGCGCTGGCGATCGTCTCGGCCGCCAAAGGGGCTCCGGTCAAGCCCGGCATCGCGGCCTTCGGCGAGATCGGCCTGACCGGGCGCCTCAGGCCCGCTACGCAGTCGGAGCGGCGGCTCGAGGAGTGCGCGAAGCTCGGCCTTGCCGCGGCGGTGGCCCCGGCCGGCACTGCAGTTCGTGGCAAACTACGCATTCTCGAAGCCGAGACCTTGAGGGAAGCAGCGAAGGCGGGGATCGATGCAGAACGAGCCGAGAGAGTCTAGGGCCGAGCCCGGTATTCCACCGCCGCTTGGGATCGTGCGGCAACCGACCCAGCACGACCCGCGGCTCGACTCGAAGATCCTCTCAGCTGTCGCGCGCATCGCCCCGGGCACCGAGCTGCGCTCCGCGATCGACGACATCATCCGCTCCTCGGAAGGGGCGCTGATCGTGATCGGCGAGACCAACGAGCTCGCATTCCTCTTCTCCGGCGGGATCAAGCTCGACGTGCCGTTCAGGCCCCAGCTGCTCTACGAGCTGGCCAAGATGGACGGCGCGATCATCGTCAACTCGCCGGTGACGAAACTCTCGCACGCGAACGTGCAACTCATGCCGGACCCGACGATCCCTTCGGCCGAGACCGGCACCCGCCACCGGACCGCCGAGCGCGTGGCCAAGCAGACCGACGCGCTCGTGATCTCGATCTCGCAGCAGCGTGAGACCGTCACCGTCTTCGTCGGCCACAGCCGCTACCAGCTGGAAACGATCGCCGACGTTCTTGCGAAGACCAACCAGGCGCTCGCCACGCTCGAGACCTACCGGGCGCGGCTCGAGCAGGTGGTGACGCGCCTGACGGCGCTCGAGTTCCAGAACGCGGTCATGCTCGACGACGTGCTCGTCACGCTTCAGCGGGCCGAGCTGACGACGCGGATGGCAGAGGAGATCGAGCGCGCCTGTGTCGAGCTGGGCGAGGAGGGCAGGCTGATCAGGATGCAGCTCGAGGAGCTCGTCGCCGACGTGCCCGACGAGAAGGCGGCGCTCGTCTACGACTACCACGCCGAGGGAGGCCCGGAGCGCACAGGTGAGGGGCTGGACGCGCTCGCGGCCCTTCCGTACAACCAGTTGCTCGAGTTCGAGCTCCTGGCGGTGCTCGGGTTCCCCGCGTCGACCAATCCGCTCGACTACTCCGTCACTCCCCGGGGCTACCGCGTGCTCTCGCACATCCCGCGCCTCCCCGACGGCGTAGTCAAGCGCGTGGTATCGAACCTGGAGGGACTGGAGGGGATCGTCAGCGCCTCTCAGCGCGAGCTCGAGGCGGTTGAGGGCGTCGGTACCGTCCGGGCCCGGGAGATCAGGGAGGGGCTCAGGCGGCTCCGGGAGCACAATCTGGTCGACCGGTACCTGCAGTTGTAGCTCTGAGCAGGGCTTTTCTCGAAAAAGTGGCCGTTTCCAGCGATTTTCGCTATACTGCCTGGGCTCGCCGGCGGAAGAGACACCCGCCGGCGTCGTTGCGGAAAGCCCAACACAAACGGGGAGGCTCGGGTTGTATAGAGTCGGCGACAAGGTGGTGTATCCGCACCACGGTGCGGGGACGATCGTCAAGAAGGAAACGCGCGAGGTGCTCGGCGAAAAGCGCGAATACCTGACGATCAAGATCCTGCACAACGATATGACAGTCAACGTTCCGGCAGACAACGCCGATCGCGTCGGGCTGCGGAAAGTCATCGACGAGCAGATGGTCTCGAAGGTGCTGAAAGCGCTGACGGGCAGCGGGACGACGATGCCGAAGAACTGGAACCGCCGCTTCAAGCACAACCGGGACAAGATGAAGACCGGCGACATCTTCGAGCTGGCCGAGGTGGTGCGGAACCTCTCGCTTCGCGATCATGAAAAGGGCCTCTCCACGGGTGAGAAGCAGATGTTCGTGAAGGCGAAGAAGATCCTCGCCAGCGAGCTCATGTACGCCAAGGAGATGGACGAGGACGAGGCGGCGGAGTGGCTCGACAGCGTGCTCGCCAACGGCGGCAAGAAGAAGAGCTCCGCCAAGGTTCCGGCCACGGCCTAATCGTTTGAGCGTTTGGGCCGTTCTCGCTGCGGCAGGTAGGGGAGAGCGGCTCGGCTCGGATCGGCCGAAGGCGTTCGCGCGTCTCGCGGGCAGGCCCCTGCTCGCCGAGAGCCTGGAGCGCCTCGAGGACTCGGACTGGATCGAGAGGATCGTGATCGCGGCTCCGCCCGGCTGGGAAGAGCCGTCGATCCTCGTCGCCGAGGAGATCGTCGCCACGAAGGTGCACTCGGCGATCACGGGCGGCGAGACCCGCTCCGAGTCGGTGCGGCTCGCGCTGCTGGAGGTGCCCGAGGAGGCGGCCGCGGTGCTCGTCCACGACGCGGCGCGCCCGCTGGTGCCCGAGGAGGTGATCGAGCGCGTGCTATCGCCGCTCGGGGAGGGCTGGGACGGCGCGGTGCCGGTGCTTCCGCTGACGGACACGATCAAGCGGGTCGAGGGCGATCGCGTGGTGGAGACCCTCGCTCGCGGGGAGCACGTCGCAGTGCAGACGCCGCAAGCCTTCCTCACCGAGGTGCTGCGGCAGGCGCTCTCGGGAGACGTCTCGGGCGCGACCGACTGCGCCTCGCTCGTGGAGTCAGGCGGCGGGCGGGTCAAGGCGGTCCCGGGCGATCCCCGGCTGCTCAAGGTGACCGACGAGAACGATCTCGGGCTCGTCGAGAGCTGGCTCGAGGCCGCGGCAAGCTCCGCGGATTGATCGTCGACTATCACATGCATTTGCGCGACCGGCCGGGCGGAGCGCCGCGAGGGCACTACAGCGCCGACCGCGCCGAGGAGTACGTCGAACAGGCGCGCCTCGCCGGTGTGGACGAGATCGGGTTCACAGACCACGTCTACCACTTTCGGCAGACGGGAGCCCTCTGGGAGATCGCCTGGATGCGCGAGCGCTCCACCGACGATCTTGACGAGTACGTCGGCGCCGTCGAGGAGGCGAAAGAGCGCGGGCTACCGGTCAAGCTTGGGCTCGAGGTTGACTACTTCCCGGGGATCGAGCGCGAGCTCGCGGAGCTGCTCGAGCCGTATCCGTGGGACTACCTGCTCGGCTCCGTGCACTTCGTGGACGGCTTCCCGGTCGACCAGGAGCCAGGACTTGTGCACAAGCTGCCGGTCGCCGAGGCCTGGCGCCGCTACTTCGTCTGGTTGAGGAACGCGGCGCGCAGCGGGCTCTTCGACGTGCTCTCGCACCCCGACCTGGTCAAGTTCTTCGGCCTGCGGCCCGACCCCGAGCCGCTCCACTACCTGCACATCGAGACGGCCGACGCGATCGAGGCCGCGGGCGTCTGCGTCGAGGTCTCTGCCGCTGGGCTGCACAAGCCGGCCGGAGAGGTCTATCCCGACCGCGAGCTGCTCGAGCTGTGCCATGAGCGCGGGGTGCCGATCACACTCGCCTCGGATGCACACGAGCCCGCGCATGTCGGCCGCGACCTCGACCGGGCCGTGGAGCTCGCGCGTGAGGTCGGCTACGAGACGGTGACGGTCTTCGACGACCGCGAGCGCAAGCAGGAGCCCTTCGCGTGAGGGTCGGCCTCGGCGCCGACGCGCACGCGCTCGTCGAGGGCTTGCCGCTCGTGCTCGGCGGTGTCGAGCTCGATTCGCAGCGTGGATTGGCCGGCCACTCCGACGGCGACGTGATCGCGCACGCCCTGATCGATGCGATCCTCGGCGCGGCGGGGCTCGGCGACATCGGCTCGCTCTTCCCTTCGGGTGCGGCGGAGTGGGAGGGCGCCTCGTCGCTCGGCCTGCTCGCCCGCGCCTACTCGCAGGTGCGGGAGGAGGGCTGGGAGCTCGTCAACGCCGACTGCGTCCTCGTCGGCGAGGAGCCGCGGATCGCGGCCGTGCGCGAGGCGATGCGAATGCGGTTGGCGGACGCTCTCGGGGTCGAGCCGACCCTCGTCAACGTCCGTGCGACGACAACGGACGGGCTCGGCTTCACCGGCCGCGGTGAGGGCCTTGCCGCCCTGGCCGTCGCGCTGCTCGACCGCGCCTGAGATCCGAACGGCGCCGTCGCCCGTAATCCTTCGCGAACTCCCAGGGAGAGAGGAGAAACATGACGTTGTCGAAGAAGTCGTTTCTGGGCGCGATCGTCGTCGTCGCCGCGAGCGCCGCCCTCGTGTTCTCGCTGCAGGCAGGCGCCTCGCGCGGGCACCACGAGAGGCACGGAAAGCTCTTCAGCTCGAGTCTCGTGGGCAACCTGCTCACCGATCCGCCGATCCACGGTGTCACCCGCGCCGGGGCTGAGTGGAAGCTCAAGCGCGGAACCGCCCAGCTCAGTCGGCACGGCAAGTTCGACCTGCGCGTGAAGCGGCTTGTCCTCGTGACGACCGGGAACCCCGGCACCGTGACGACCATCACGGCATCCTTCTTCTGCGCGCCGGACTCGAACGCGGCGGCGGCGTTCACCGCGGGACCGGTCGCGCTCGAGGCCGACGGCGACGCCCACATCCACCAGCACGTGACGGTGCCGAGCCGGTGTCTCTCACCGGTCGTCCTGGTGCACCCGAACGGCGGCGCGACCCGCTACATCGCGGTGAGCGGCCTCACCGGCTAGGCGGGAAGACGGACGAGCTCGTCCTCGATCAGGACGAGCTCGTCGCGCCGCAAGGACTCGACCGCTTCGAGGTCGACCTCGGCGAGCGGGCGCGGGGCCTCGGCAATCAGCCGCAGGGCCCGTGCCCGCCGCTGCCTGAACGAGCCCTCGAACGGAGCCTGCTTGCGCAACGGCTCGAACCTTCGCCCGCGTGAGGGGCAGCCCTCGGCCAGGGGGCACTCGCCGCACCGGGGCACGCGCGCGATACAGATCGTCGCGCCGAGGTCCATCAGCGCCTGGGCGCAGCTGTGGTCGAAGGGGGCACCCGTGCGCTCCTGCACGCGGCGCACGTTCACGTCCACCGGTAGCACGGGCCGGCCGAGCGCGAAGCAGGCAACGGCGTCCGCGGTGTAGCGCCCGACGCCCGGTAGTTCCGTCAGGTCGTCGGGCCACCCGCTCCCGGCCACCTGACGCGCCGCACGCTGCAGGCCGAGTGCCCGCCGGTTGTAGCCGAGCCCCTGCCACTCACGGATCACCTCCGCCGTCGGTGCGGCCGCGAGGGCCTCGACGGTCGGCCAGCGAGCGAGCCACTCGAGGTAGCGCGGCACGACGCGCGAGGCCTGCGTCTGCTGCAGCATCACCTCCGAGACGAGGATCGCGTAAGGGTCGCGGGTGTGCCTCCAAGGAAGATCCCTTCCGTTTTGGCTGAACCAAGCCACAAGCAGCTCTTGCATCGACCCTAGCGTAGGCGCTTGCCCGGAGCGCATGGGCGGCCATTCACTCCGTGCGAACACGGCCCGGTCCAGGCCTACGGCCTTGCGGCCAGGTATACCTCGCGAAAAGTTGAGGGCAAGCGGTTCGAAGGCACGGGCCGCCTCGATCAGGAACACCCACGGCCGTTCTGGCGTTTACATACTTGACGGAGGGTGCGACCGTTCCCGTTATCGTCGCCAGCAAGGAGGAACTCTTTGAAGCAGCATCCGAACATGCATCTCATCGACCTGCGCTGCTCGTCATGCGGCGCGTCTTTCAGCATCCGCTCGTCCGCGGCAACGGTTTCCGTCGACGTGTGCTCGAACTGCCATCCCGCCTACACGGGGCGCGAGCGCACGGTTGCGAGTGGCGGGCGCGTCGAGCGCTTCGATCGGCGACGCGCTCTAGCCGCTGCCTAGACGACCAAGTGGGCCGTGCGATCGGTCCGCCTTCGGTCCCCTGAGCCGGCCTGTCGGGGGACGCTAGATAGATTCCGCGCCATGAGGCGCGTTCGCTTCGCTCCCAGCCCGACCGGCTCGTTGCACGTCGGCAACGCGCTCAGCGCGGTCGCCAACCGCGCCTACGGCGACTGGATGTTGCTGCGGATCGACGACACCGACCCGGCGCGCAATCTGCCCGGCGGGGAGGAGGAACTGCTGCGCGACCTCGAGTGGCTCGGCCTCGAGTGGGACGAGGGCCCGGTGCGCCAGAGCGGGCGGCGGGAACGGCACGTCGCAGCCGCGGTGCAGCTCGGCGACCGCTTCGACGGCGTCACCCTCCTGCGCGAGGACGGAACGCCGACCTATCACCTCGCGAGCGTCGTGGACGATGTCGACTTCGGGATCACCCACATCGTGCGCGGCAATGACCACCGCCCCAACGAGGAGCTGCACCGGCGACTCTTCGAAGCCCTCGGGGCAACCCCGCCGGAGTTCGTCCACCATGGTCTGATCCTCGGCGAGGACGGCAAGAAGCTGGCCAAGCGCGCGGAGGGCGCGACCGTGGCGTCCCTGCGCGAGGCGGGGATTCCGGCCGAGGCCGTGCGGCGCTACCTCGACGAGCTGGGTGTGCCGAAGCACGACGTGCACTACGACCTCCCTCGGATCCGGCGCCTGGCGATTGAGGCGATCGGCTCGCTCTTGGACGAGGAGCTGGCCGCGCGGGTCGGAGCCCCGGTCGAGGTCGTCCCCGCGCTTCGAGGGGCCCGCGACCTCAACGAAGCGCGCGACTACGCGACCGCGATCCTCGAGGCTCCGGCGGCGGCCTCGAGCGACTCGCGTGAGACCCTCGAGCGCTTCCGGGAGCTGCTCGAGCGTGGCAACGGCTCCGCCGACCCGAAGGAGCTCGTTCGCGAGCTGAAGGCCGTCGGCGGCGACCTGCGCGCTCTGCGTCTCGCCCTCACCGGCCGCGACCGGGGCCCGGAGCTCTGGGCGGTCGTCGCGGCCCTTCCGCGCGAGGAAGCCCTGCGGAGGATCGATGCGGCTCTATGACACCGCCACGCGCGGGCTCCGGGAGCTGCCGGCTCCGCCGGGCCCCGTGCGCATGTACTTCTGCGGGCCGACGGTCTACCAGCGCATCCACGTCGGCAACGCGCGCCCCTTCGTGCTGTCGCTGTGGCTCAAGCGCTGGCTCGAGCGCGGCGGCTATGAGGTCACGCTCGTCGAGAACATCACCGACATCAACGACAAGATCTACGCCGCGGCTCCGGGTGCCAGCGCAAAGCTCGCCGAAGACGCGAGCCGCTGGTACGTCGAGGACACGAGCGACCTCGGCCTCGGCCGGCCTGACCGCGAGCCGAAGGCGACCGAGTCGGTTCCGGCGATCGTGGCGATGATCGAGCAGCTCGTTGCAGGCGACCACGCCTACCCGGCCGGCGGGGACGTCTACTTCCGGGTCTCGAGCTTCCCGGACTACGGCAAGCTCTCCGGCCGGCACGGCGACGAGGAGGCGATGCGCAACCCCTCGGAAGAGGACGAGGCGGGTGAGCTGAAGGAGGACCCTCGCGACTTCGCGCTCTGGAAGGCGCACAAGGAGGGCGAGGACACGTGGTGGGAGTCTCCCTGGGGCCGGGGCCGGCCCGGCTGGCACATCGAGTGCTCGGCGATGGCCGAGGCCGACCTCGGGCCGGTGTTCGAGATCCACGGCGGCGGGCTCGACCTTGTCTTCCCGCACCACGAGAACGAGGTCGCGCAGTCGCGCGCGCTCGGGCACGAGTTCGCGCAACTCTGGATGCACAACGGGATGCTGCGCCTTGCCGGCGAGAAGATGTCGAAGTCGCTCGGCAACATCGTCTCCCTATGCGAGGCACTGCAGGAGTGGGGCCGTGAGACGTTGCTCGTCTACTTCCTGGGTGGCCACTGGCGCAAGCCGCTCGACTACTCCGACGAGGCGCTCCGGCAGGCCGCGGCGCAGGCCGAGAGCTTCCGGAACGTCTTCCGCCTGCCCACCGAGCGGGTCGGCGAGTGGGGGGACCTCACGGCCGCGCTGGACGATGACTTCAACACGGCGGAGGCGCTCGCGACGCTGCACGGCTGGCGGGACCACGAGCTGCTGCGCCGCGGCCTCGAGGTCTTCGGGCTCGAGTCGCTCGCGGAGAACACGTCGGCCCCTCCCGAGCTCGAGGTGCTGGCCCGGCAGCGGGCCGAGGCTCGTGAGCGCAAGGACTTCGACGAAGGCGACCGGCTGCGCGGCGAAATCGAGGCTGCGGGCTGGGAGGTCCGGGACGTGGAGGCCGAGCCGGGCTTCCAGCTCGTGCCGAAGCGGTGACCGGTGAGCTCGTCTACGGCCGCCGCGCGGTGCGCGAGGCGGTTCGCGGGCCACGGCAGGTGTTCGAGGTCTTCGCCGGCGAGAGAGCTCTGAAAGCGGAACCGTGGCTGGCGGAGAGCGAGGTTCGGATCCACGTCAAACCGGAGCGCGAGCTGACCGCCCTGGCGGGCACCGCCGATCACCAGGGTGTGGTCGCGCGTGTCGAGCCGTATCGCTACGCCGACGCATACGAGATCGCGGCCGGGCCCTCGCCTCTGCTCGCCGTGCTCGACTCGGTGACCGACCCGCGCAATCTCGGCGCGGTCGCCCGCAGCGCCGAAGGTGCGGGCGCAAGCGGGATCGTGCTGCCCGCCCACAACTCGGCCCGGGTGACGGCCGCAGTCTGCCGCGCCTCGGCCGGCGCAGTCGAGCACCTTCCGGTCGGAGTGGTCAAGAACCTCGCGCGCTACCTCGGCGAGATCAAGAGCCCACAGCTCTGGGTCTGGGCCGCGGGCGGAGACGCGGAGACGACGATGTGGGACGCCGACCTCGCCGGCGGCGTCGCCTTCGTGCTCGGCGCCGAGGGCAAAGGGCTGCGGCCGCTCGTGCGCCGCACCTGCGACGCCGCCGTCGCGATTCCGCTCCACGGCCAGGTCGAGTCGCTGAACGTCAGCGTCGCGGCCGCCTTGCTGCTCTACGAGGCGAGGCGGCAGCGCGGTGGCTGAGCCGACGCTCTACCTGTTCGACGGCTACAACCTCCTGCATGCCGGCTCGTTCGAGGATCCCCGCGAGCTCGTCGACCGACTGGCGAGCTTCGTCGCTGTCCACGGGGCGCGCGGCGTGGTCGTCTTCGACGGCGTGGGGACAGACGTCGTGTACGGGCCGCTCGAGGTGCGCTACTTCGAGCACGCCGACTCACTCCTCGAGCGGTTGGCCGCGGAGCACCGCGGCGGCGAGACGGTCTGTCTCGTTTCCTCGGACTCCGCCGTTCGCGGTACCTCGGGCCAGGAGGTGCAGAAGCGCAGCTCGCGAAACTTCCTCGAGGACCTGGAGGCGCCGGGCCACGTCGAATCGAAACCCTCGCAGCTTCGCGATCGCGTAGACGAAGAGACGCGAAAACGCCTTGAGAACCTGCGCAGAGGCAAAGGGTCCGGTTAAGAACAACAACTCGCAAGGTCTTGTAAACGTGTTGGGACCTTGCTATCTTGATCCTCAACCTCAGGGTGAGGCTTGTGCAGATCGCCCGTCCTCAGCGAGGGGGAAGCCGTGCCCGCTCGAACTGCACAGACGATCCACACCCCGCAGAAGCTCCAGCGAGAGCTCGCCGACCTCCAGCTCGTCATGCGCGCCCGCAACGGCGACGGGAAGGCTCTCGACGAGCTCATGCGCCGCTACCAGGGTTTCGTCCGCCTCAAGGCGAGCTCGTACTTCCTCGCCGGCGGCGACTCCGAGGATCTGATCCAGGAGGGCCTGATCGGCCTCTACAAGGCAGTGCGCGATTTCCGCGCCGACAAGGAGACCTCCTTCCGCAGCTTCGCCGAGCTTTGCGTCACGAGGCAGATCATCACCGCGATTAAGACGGCGACGCGCTTCAAGCACGCGCCGCTGAACACCTATGTCTCGTTCAGCCATACCCCGGCCGGCCAGGAGCCCGACGGCGACTGCACCCTCGGCGACGCCCTGCCGGGCCCCAGCGTGGACGACCCTTCGGTCTGCGTGATCTCGACCGAGGAGCTCCAGAGCCTGGTCTTCTCGCTCGGCAGCGGGCTCTCGAAGCTCGAGGCGGACGCGCTCAAGCTCTATCTCGAGGGCGAGTCCTACGAGGAGATGGCCGAGCGGCTCGGGTGCGACACGAAGACGATCGACAACGCGCTCCAGCGCGTGAAGCGCAAGGTGCTGGCGCATCAGCAGTCACGGCAAGTCCTGCAGTAGCGCGCGTTACTCTGAGCCTGCGCCGGAGTAGCTCAGCTGGTCAGAGCAACGCCCTTGTAAGGCGTAGGCCGTGGGTTCGAATCCCACCTCCGGCTCTCCCCGCAAACCGATTCGCCGCTCCGCCGGTACCACCCCTGGGAAACACCAACTCCGGTAAAGGAGCGTGAGAGGGATGGGAGAGCATCTTTCAGGGCGCCTCCAGAGGGCCTTGCTGGTCCTGGCGCTCATGCTCGGCGCAGCGTTAGTGGCGGTTTCGCCGCTGACCGCCGCCGAGCGAAACTCGTACACGGTGACGCCGCTGGTCTCCGACCAACCGGGAGTCGCTGCACAGACCGACCCGAACCTCGTCAACGCCTGGGGCCTGACCTCCGGGCCGACGTCGCCGTGGTGGGTGTCCGACAACGGCACGGACAAGTCGACTCTCTACCGCGGTTCCGACGGCGCGATCCAACAGCTCGTCGTCGACGTGGCAGGCGGTCCGACCGGCGCCGTCTTCAATCCCACTGCGGGCTTCGTCCTGCCCACGGGCGGCAAGGCGCTGTTCATCTTCGACAGCGAGGACGGGAAGATCCGAGCCTGGAACGGCGCCCAAGGTACGACCGCGATCGTGAGCAAGGACCGTTCGGGTGAGGACGCGATCTACAAGGGCCTCGCGATCGCCGACACCTCCGCCGGGCCCCGACTCTACGCGGCCGACTTCCACAACGCACGCGTGGACGTCTTCGACGGCAGCTTCGGTGTCGTGCCGGGCGGATTCGTCGACGTGTCGTTGCCGAGCGGGTACGCGCCCTTCGGGATTCAGACGATCGGCGACCGCGTCTTCGTGACGTATGCCAGGCAGGATGCGGACGCCGAGGACGAGGTCGCGGGCCAGAGCCTTGGCTTCGTCGACGTCTTCAGCACGGCCGGCGACTTGCTCGGGCGGGTCGCGCAGCACGGCCAGCTGAACGCACCGTGGGGCCTCGCGCTTGCCCCTTCGACCTTCGGCCGCTTCGCCGGCGACCTGCTCGTCGGCAACTTCGGCGATGGGCAGATCAACGCCTACGAGGAGCTTCCGAACGGGCAGTTCGAACATCGCGGTGAGCTGCAAAGCAGTGATGGCCGCTCGATCTCGATCGACGGGCTGTGGGCGCTCCAGTTCGGCAAGGCGGGAAACAACGGTCCCGCCGGAACGCTCTTCTTCACGGCCGGGCCCGACGAGGAGACCCACGGTCTCTTCGGCTCGATCACGCCGGGCTAGGCATCAAGGGCGGCGGCGCGGGCTCCGGCTCGCGCCGCCGCTGCGCTCAGCGAGTGAGGGCCTGCTCGAGATCCGCCCAGAGCTCGTCGGGATCCTCCAGGCCGACGCTCAGGCGCAGAAGCCCTGCCGGGACTCGGTCGCCCTCCCAGCGTGAGCGGCTTTCGAGAACCGAGTCGACTCCGCCCAGGCTCGTCGCGTTCTTGATCCGCTCGAGCGAGATCTCGACGGTGTGCGCCGCCTCTCCGTCCGCGACGTCGAACGAGAGCAGGCCGCCGAAGCCGGGGTAGCGCACGACTTGGACGGCGGGATGTGACCGCAGCCGCTCTGCCAGCTCGGTGGCGCCGGCCGTGTGCCGCTCCATCCGCAGCGGCAGCGTCTTCAGGCTCCGCGAGAGCAGCCAGCAGGGATCCGGCGCAGCCACGATCCCCGCGCGGCCGCGGAACTCTCGCAGGCGCGCGGCGTCGTCGGCTGAGCGGCAGGCGACCGCCCCGAGGAGCACGTCATGGTGGCCGCCGAGAAACTTGGTCGCGCTGTGCAGCGCGAAGTCGGCGCCGCGCTCGAGGGGACGCAGGTACACCGGCGTCGCTGCCGTCGAGTCCACCACCACGCGCGCCGGGTGGGCCGCCGCCGCTTCGAAGTCGGGCATCGTCAGGAACGGGTTGGACGGCGCCTCGAGCCAGAGCAGGTCGGCCTCGGCGGGCGGCGGGCCGCTCTGGTCGAACTCGACGAACCGCACGCCCCAGTGCTCGAGCGCCGCAAAGAGGCTCGCGGTCCCGTAGTAAGCGCCCTCCGCCAGCGCGATCGTCTGCCCCGGCTCCAGCAGCCCGAGCACGAGCCCCGTTGTCGCCCCCGCGCCGGAGGGGAAGAGGAGCGCCTCGCCGCCCTCGAGCTCCGCGAGCGCGCGCTCGGCGGCCAGCCCGTTGGGATGGGCGTAGCGCTGGTAGTAGAGCGCCCCCGGCTCACCCTCCCGATACGGCCAGATCGTCGAGCGGTCAAGAGGCTCCACGGACGTCAACTCTAGCCCCGGGAACGGTTCTCGCTTGACGTCGTCCGCTGTTTTTGCCAATCTCCAGCAACTCCGTGGACAAACTGGATAAATAAGGAGCCGGAATGAGAGTTATTTGGATTGCTTTGCTCGGGGTCGCGCTGCTGGCCGGCTCTGCCACAGGAGCGTCAAAGGGCGGGTCGATCGACCTGGTCGCGTACTCGACGCCCAAGGACGCCTACGGCAAGATCATCTCCGCCTTCCAGAGGACGCAGGCGGGGAGCGGGGTCAACGTCAGCCAGTCATACGGCGCCTCCGGCGACCAGGCTCGAGCCGTAGGGGCCGGGCAGCCGGCGGATCTGGTCGCGCTTTCGCTCGACCCGGACGTCAACCTGCTCGTCCAGAAGGGGCTCGTCCCGAAGAAGTGGCGCGCCAACTCGCACCGCGGCATCGTCTCGGACTCGGTCGTCGTCTTCGTCGTCCGCGACGGCAACCCGAAGCACATCAAGGGGTGGGGCGCCCTGGTCAAGAGCGGCGTGCAGGTGATCACGCCGAACCCGTTCACCTCCGGGGGCGCCCGCTGGAACGTGATGGCCGCTTACGGAGCGCAGCGCCGCGCGGGCAAGACCGACAAGCAGGCGATCGCCTATCTCTACAAGCTCTTCAAGCACGTGCCGGTCCAGCCGGACAGCGCGCGGAGCGCCCTACAGATCTTCGCTCAGGGCAAGGGTGACGTGCTGCTCACCTACGAGAACGAGGCGATCTACGCGAACAAGAAGGGCGTCCACTCGGAGTACCGGATCCCGAAGGCGACGCTGCTGATCGAGACGCCGGTTGCGCTGACGAAGTCCGGCGCGGGCAAGCCGGCCGCGAAGGCGTTCTACAAGTACCTCTGGTCGTCCACCGCGCAGAAGGCCTTCGCCGACCAGGGCTATCGCCCGGTGGTGAAGAGCGTGGCGAAGGGGTACCACTTCTTCAAGCCCCCAGGCCTGTTCACGATCAGTTCCGCGAAGTACGGGCTCAACGGCTGGGTGAAGGTGAACAAGCGCTTCTTCCACCCGGAGAAGGGGATCATGGCCGCGGTCGAGAGGTCGATTGGCCAGTAACGCTGCTGCCCTCGAGCAACCCACCGGCGCGGTCTCAGGCCGCGCCGGTGGCGCGCTTGCCAAAGGTATGGCGACCGGCTACCTCAGCGTGGTCGTCCTCCTGCCGCTCGCCGCGCTGGTCTGGAGCTCGCGCGCCGACGGCCGCGCCTCGTTCTGGCACCAAGCGACCCGGCCGGAGGCGATTTCGGCGCTCAAGCTGACGCTGGGCGCCGCCGCTGTCTGCGCGCTGCTGAACGCGATCACGGGGACGGCGATCGCCTGGGTGCTGGTGCGCGACCGCTTCCCGGGCAAGGGGGTCGTCGACGCCGTGATCGACCTGCCCTTCGCGTTGCCGACGATCGTCGCAGGACTGACCCTGCTCGCCCTCTACGGGCCCGGCGGCCCCTTCGGCTTCGACGTCGCGTTCACCCGCGCCGGGCTGCTGCTCGCGCTCCTGTTCGTGACGCTTCCGTTTGTCGTCCGGGCCGTGCAGCCCGTGCTGCTGGAGCTCGACACCGAGATGGAGGAGGCCGCGGCGTCGCTCGGGGCGGGCTCGCTGGCGATCTTCCGTCGGATCGTCTTCCCGAACCTGCTGCCGGCGATTCTCTCGGGGGTCGCGCTCGCCTTCGCCCGCGCGGTTGGCGAGTTCGGGGCCGTGGTTCTGATCTCGGGGAACATCCCCTTCAAGACCGAGGTCTCGTCCGTCTACATCTTCGGGCAGCTCCAGTCAGGCAACGAGCGCGGGGCGGCCGCCGTCTCGGTGGTGCTGCTGGTGATCTCGCTCGGCGTGCTCCTGCTGATCGGCGCCTTCCGGCGCTGGAAGACGAGGCACGACTACGTCTAGGTATCTCCTCCGGTTCGGGGCTCTCGGCTACCTGGCCCTGGTGCTGCTGGTGCCGGTCGGGTTCGTCTTCTATCGCGCGTTCGAGCACGGGATCGGGCCTGCGTGGGACGCCGTCACGACCCCCCAGGCCGTGCACGCGCTCGAGCTCACGCTCCTGATGGCGGCGATCGCCGTGTCGGCCAACACCGTCTTCGGCGTGATCCTGGCGCTGGCGCTCGTACGCAGTCGCTTCCCGGGCCGCGGGCTCGTGAACGCGATCGTCGACCTGCCGCTCGCGCTCTCGCCGGTGGTGGCCGGGCTCGCGCTGTTCCTGCTCTACGGGCGCGGCGGCTGGCTCGGCGGGCTGGCCGATCACGGGATCAAGATCCTGTTCGCCGTCCCCGGGATGGTGCTGGCGACGATGTTCGTCTCGCTGCCCTTCGTCGTGCGCGAGGTCGTGCCCGTGTTGCGGGAGATCGGCACCGAGCAGGAGCAGGCCGCTGAGACCCTGGGCGCCTCGCCCTTCCAGACGTTCTGGCGGATCACGCTGCCCGCGATCCGCTGGGCGGTCGCCTACGGCGTCGTGCTCACGACGGCGCGGGCGATCGGCGAGTTCGGGGCGGTCAGCGTCGTCTCGGGGAAGATCCAGGGCCGCACCGAGACGCTGCCGCTCTACGTCCAGGCCCAGTTCGAGCAGTTCGACGTCCAGGGCGCCTACGCTGCGTCGGTGGTTCTTGCGCTGATCGCGATCGCCACCGTCGTCGGGTTGCGGCTCTTCCACCCGCGGGAGGAAACGAGCTGATGGGCATTTCCGCCATCGAGGTGACCAAGCGTTTCGGTGATTTCACCGCGCTGGACGACGTCTCGGTCGCCATCCCCGAGGGCTCGCTGACCGCCCTGCTCGGCCCGAGCGGCAGCGGCAAGTCCACGCTCCTGCGCGTGATCGCGGGGCTCGAGCAGCCGGAGTCGGGCCAGGTGCTGATCGGCGACGAGGACGTCACCGACCGGCCCGCCCGCGCGCGCGGCGTCGGCATGGTCTTTCAGCACTACGCGGCCTTCAAGCACATGACCGTCTGGGACAACGTCGCGTTCGGCCTCACGATCCGGAAGCGCCCCAAGGCCGAGATCGGCGATCGCGTGCACGAGCTGCTGAAGCTCGTCCAGCTCGAAGGGCTCTCGAAGCGTTACCCGTCGCAGCTCTCAGGCGGTCAGCGTCAGCGGATGGCCCTGGCCCGCGCGCTCGCGGTCGAGCCGAGCGTGCTGCTGCTGGACGAGCCCTTCGGCGCGCTCGACGCGCGCGTGCGGAAGGAGCTCCGCGCCTGGTTGCGCCGCCTCCACGACGAGGTGCACGTGACGACGATCATCGTCACCCACGACCAGGAGGAGGCGATGGAGGTTGCAGGCCAGATCGTCGTGCTCAACGCGGGGCGCGTCGAGCAGGTCGGCTCGCCGCGCGAGCTCTACGAGAAGCCGGCGAACGAGTTCGTGATGAGCTTCGTCGGCCCCGTCAACCGCGTCGGCGACACGTTCGTCCGCCCGCACGATGTCGAGGTGCGGCTCGAGCCCGACGAGGGCTCGAGCGAGGCGATGGTCGAGCGTGTCGTGCACCTGGGCTTCGAGGTGCGGGTCGAGCTCGTTCGGGACGACGGCCAGCACCTGCTCGTGCAGTTGGCGCAGGAGGAGGCCGAGCTGCTCGAGCTCGAGCGCGGCCAGATCGTCTACGTCCGCCCGAGGCACGAGACGGTCTTCACCCGCATCTGAGGGCTAGTGCGGCAACCAGGCGTCGGGGTCGGCTGCGATCGCGGCAACCTCGTCCGGCAGCTTCCCGTCGGCGAGGTCGGCGAGCGTGACCATCTCCAGGACGGCGCGCAGGTTCGCTCGCACGGCGACCCAGGCATCGCGCAGCGGCGCCGCGGCACCCGCGTACTCGACCTGCTCGGGCCGCTGCCCGCGCACGTTGGCGATCGGGCCCTCGACGGCGCGGATCACGTCGGCGAGGGTGATCTCCTCCGGCGCCTTCGCCAGCCAGTAGCCGCCCTCCGCACCGCGCTGGCTCTGCACGAGCCCGGCGTGCTTGAGATCGAGCAGGATGTTCTCGAGGAATTTAAGCGGGATCTTTTGGGCCTGGGCGATCCGGTCGCCCTTTTGCGGCACGCCGCTCTTCGCTGCTGCGAGCTCCGCGCCCGCGCGCAGGGCGTAGTCCACCTTCGCCGAGACTCGCATCGTCTTGGATTCTGGCACGCGCCTTCTTCTTGGGCGCCGCCGGCGCGGCCGAAGCCTCGGCGAGCCCCGGCGACGACCACACGGTTCTTGCCGGCTCGCTTCGCCTCGTAGCGTGGCAGGGCGAGCAGAATCGGCGCCAGGCGGGTTCGGCGGAATAGCCCGGCGCGAGGCTCGCAGAAGGGATCCCGGCGTCCCCCCTTCGAGGATTTCCCCCGGCACGACCTTCGGTTCCGGCGGTACGCTCGGCGCGTGTCGCCCGAGATGGACTCGACCGAGGCGAAGCTCCGCCGGCTCGAGAAGCTGCGCGAAGAGGCGCTCCACGCCGGCAGTGGAAGCGCCGTCGAGCGCCAGCGCTCCCAGGGCAAGCTGCTGGCGCGGGAGCGGGTCGAGAAGCTCCTCGACCCGGGCTCCTTCGTCGAGCTCGACCGTTACGTGCGTCACCGCGAGGCCGAGTTCGGCATGCGCGAGAAGCGTCCGTTCGGCGACGCGGTCGTCACCGGCTACGGGACGATCTTCGACCGCCGGGTCTTCGTCTTCTCGCAGGACTTCACGGTCTTCGGCGGCAGCCTCTCCGAGGTATTCGCCGAGAAGATCTGCAAGGTAATGGACCTTGCCTCCAAGCTGGGCTGCCCGGTGATCGGGATCAACGACTCGGGCGGCGCCCGGATCCAGGAAGGCGTGGTCTCGTTGGCCGGTTACGCCGAGATCTTCTGGCGCAACGTCCAGTCCTCAGGAGTGATCCCGCAGATCAGCCTGATCATGGGCCCCTGCGCAGGTGGCGCCGTCTACTCGCCGGCGATCACCGACTTCGTCCTCATGGTCGAGGGGAGCTCGTACATGTTCATCACCGGGCCCGACGTGGTGAAGACGGTGACCGGCGAAGAAGTCAGCTTCGAGGAGCTCGGCGGCGCGCTGACCCACGCGACGAAGTCGGGCGTCGCCCACTTCGTCGCCCCCGACGAGGAGGCGTGCCTCGAGGACGCGCGCTACCTGCTCTCGTTCTTGCCGCAGAACAACGTCGACCCGCCGCCGTACTCAGAGCCGTCCGACCCCGTGAGCCGGGAGGACGCCGAGCTCGACACACTCGTGCCCGACGACCCCGCGAAGCCGTACGACATGAAGCAGGTCGTAGAGCGGGTGTTCGATGACGGCGAGTTTCTGGAGGCGCATGAGCGCTGGGCCGAGAACATCGTCTGCGGCTTCGCGCGCCTGAATGGGCATCCCGTCGGCGTTGTCGGCAACCAGCCGCGCTCGCTCGCCGGAGTGCTCGACATCGACTCCTCCGTGAAGGCGGCGCGGTTTGTTCGCACCTGCGACGCCTTCAACATCCCCCTGATCACCTTCGTGGACGTGCCGGGCTTCCTGCCCGGGACGGCGCAGGAGTGGGGAGGGATCATCCGTCACGGCGCCAAGCTGCTCTACGCGTACGCCGAGGCGACGGTGCCGAAGCTCACGGTGATCACGCGTAAGGCATACGGCGGAGCCTACGACGTGATGAGCTCCAAGCACATTCGGGCCGATTTCAACTTCGCCTGGCCGACCGCCGAGGTTGCGGTGATGGGTCCCGAGAGCGCCGTCAACATCATCTTCCGGAAGGAGCTCGACGAAGCCGCCGACTCGGAGGCCCAGCGCTCGCAGCTGATCGCCGACTACCGCCAGCGCTTCGCGAACCCGTACGTGGCCGCCGAGCGCGGCTACGTCGACGACGTGATCGAGCCTCGAAGAACCCGGCGGGTGCTCGCGGACGCATTGGAGACCGCACTGACCAAGCGAGAGCGCCGCCCGCCGCGAAAGCACGGGAACCTGCCGCTCTAGCGACCTACGGTCCCTTACCACGGTTCGCCCAGCCTCCTCCCCGAGGCGAGCCTATCGCCGAAAATCGCGCGCGTGGGTGCCGAGTTCGTGGCGAAATCCGTGCGCCGGCAGCCGACCGAAACCCCGGCTCAGGAGGCCAGCGCTGCGGCGGCGGGCGGTGCGGCCTGGTGCGCGAGTTCGCCCGCCAAGGCGGCGACGATGGCAGGGTCGAATTGCGAGCCGGCGCACCGCTCGAGCTCGGCAACCGCCTCCTCGGGCGCCACCCGCCGGCGGTAGACGCGTTCCGAGGTCATCGCGTCGTAGGCGTCGGCGACGAAGATGATCCGCGCGCCGAGCGGGATGCGGTCGCCTGGCAGACCGTCCGGGTAGCCGCTTCCGTCCCAGCGCTCATGGTGGTGGAGTACCCAGTCGGCAACCGGGTCGACGCCGAGGCTCTCGAGCATCCGGAACCCGATCTGCGGGTGACGCTCGAGCACCATCCGCTCCGGCTCGGTGAGCGGACCGGGCTTGCGCAGGATCTCCTCCGGGATCGCGAGCTTGCCGAGGTCGTGCAGGCTGGCCGCAAGCCTGGTGAGCTCGACCTCCTCTTCCGGGAGGCCCAGCCGACGTGCCGTGCGCGCCGAGAGGTCGGCGACGCGCTGTGAGTGGCTGCCTGTGTAGACGTCTCGGGCATCCACCGCGCGGGCGAGGCTCGCCGCGGCGCGGAAGCGGGCGGCACGATCGGGGCCGCTCGCCAGGCGCTTCAGCTCGGCCAGTTCGATCACGTCGGGCCGATAGGCGCGGATGCGGTTCTTGCCGTACTCCTTGGCCCAGTAGAGGGCGCTGTCGGCGAGCCGGATCAGCTCGTCGCGTTCGTCGGCGTGCTGCGGCGAGGTTGCCACTCCGACGCTGACCGTGACGGCGCCTATCTGCTCGAGCTCCACCGCCGCGATCCGGTCGACCACCGACGAGGCCGCGGTCTGGGCGGCGCTCTCGTCGGAGCCGGGGAGGAGCAGCGCGAACTCGTCGCCGCCGAGCCGGAAGGCCTCGCCGGTCTGGCGCAGGCGCGTGGCGAGCTGGGACAAAACGCGGTCTCCGGCGGGGTGACCGAAGCGGTCGTTGATCCGCTTGAAGTCGTCGACATCGAGCAGGCAGAGAGAGAGCGGGAGACGGCGCTCGTGCGCGTACCGCAGCTCCCGCTCCAGTCGCTCGTGGAAATGCCGGTGGTTGCCGAGGCCGGTCAGCGGGTCGGTCAGGGCCAGCCGCATGGCACGGAGGGCGCCGACGATCGCGCGCTGATAGAGCTGGATCGCGAGCAGCGGGCCGACGAGCGCCACCGACAGAAACGGCGAGCGCTGCCAGAGCACGACCAGCATCAGCGCGGCGGAGGCCATCAGCGAGAACGGCACGATCGTCCAACGGACGTTCGTGCGCGCGAGCCGGAAGAGCGAGCGGTGCGAGCTGACCGCCACGATCGCCGTGATCAGAATCAAGTTGACCGTGTACTGAGCCGAAGCGGCGGCGCCGACGCGCGCCAGCACGCCGCCAGCGCCCTCTCCGTGCAACGGCGCCGAAACGGCTCCGGCGGCCGTGGCGGCCAGCGCGAGCACCGAGACGTTGTAGGCGATCCGGATGGGCGGCCGGTGCTCGATCAGCTGGGTGATCGCCGGCGCCAAAAAAACGACCAGCAGTCCTGCCGCCCAGCCGAAGAGGACGATTGAGGCGACCCCGAAGACGAACGAGAGCGAGACCCCGCCGGTGTCGACTCCTTCTACGGGCACCGGGAAGCGGTCGGCGAGAGTCGAGGCGCCCAGGAGCGCGGCCAGCCCGAGCAGGGTCGCCGCCTTGTGCGGCGTGACCGCGAAGGCGACGGCCGCGGCACACGCCACGCCGAGGCCGGCGGCGCAAACGGGCACCAGGACGGCCAAGAGCCGCGGCGACGGCAAGGCGCGGCGGGTCATGTCGCTACCAGTACAGGTTGTAGGTGGTCAGAGAGTCTTCGTAGCCAAGACCGCCGAGCGCCAAGAGGATCAGCGCGAGGATGGCGGCAATGACGACGAGTCGGTGCTTCCAGTGCAACATCGTCAACCTCCCCACGACAAATTTGCAGACGCCGTCGATTGTCGAATGGCTGCAAACTCGCGGCAATCCCCCGGAAGGGGGAGTTGGCGCCAGCGGGTCTCTGCGCCTAGCCGGAAATGGTGAGCCCGGCTTCTGCGAGGGGCCGGCGGCCCCAGGCAAATTGCTGCCGGTACCAGCCGGTGAGCGGGCTGACGGCGACTCCCTGGCCGGACGAATGAATCATCCAGCCGGAGCCGAGGTAGATCCCGGTGTGGCCGATCGAGCGTGCCTGGGAGCGCGGCCCGCTCGGCCCGAAGAAGAGCACGTCCCCCGGTGCGAGCTTCGCGAAGGGGATGCGCTTTGCCTTGTTCACCTCGCCGCTCATCTGGTATGTCGTGCGGCCCTTGATCGTCCCCGCCAGCGCAGCTCCATCGGGGTACGACTGGAGCTTGTAGACGCGCCAGACGAAGCCGGAGCAGTCGAAGCCGCCCGGCGAGCTGACGCCGAACGGCGCCTCGGGCGCTTCGCTCGTCCCGCCCCATACGTACGGGAAGCCGATGAAGCGGACCGCGGTGTTGAGCACGCGCTTCTGCCAGGAGCCGAGGTGCGGGAGCGTGAAGGCAGCTGCAGCGTCCTGTGCGTACCCGTGCTCCCATCCTCTGAAGCGGAGGATCTTCGAGACCGAAAAGGCGGTTTCGGCACGCGTGACGGGATCGCTCGGCAACAGCTCGAGGTCGTCTTGCTTGCTCGGGTGGTTCGTGCGCAGCCCGAGTAGGCGGGCAACGCTTTCGGTGCCGAAACGAGAGGGAACGGCGAGGCCGGCGCCTCGGGCGACGTCCGCGAAGGCCGTCGCCGCGTCGGAGAGCTGGAGCGCGCGCACGAGCCGCGCGTCGAGTTGGGCCACGGTCACCGGGGCCGATGTATTCGTGGTGGCGGTTGCCGGCTGGTCGGTGAGGCCGGAGACGAGGGCGGCGAGCTCGCCCTGCGTCAGGCTGTCGCCGGCGCGAAACGCCGCCACGGTCTTCGCCATCAGGCCGTGCGCCACGACGTAGCGGATATGGGACTGTGCCCACGAGCCCGGCGGCGGGGCCCCATTTGGGCCTCGAGACGTTCCGGGGTCGCCGATTTTCGCCGCCAGCGCGGTGGGGGCGGCAAGGAACGCGCAGCAGGCGGCTAGGGCGAGGAAGCGGCTCATCCCGCGGTTCGTATCGTCCAGGTGCCCGCCCGCCTTTAGGCTCTCGACCGTGAACGCGCAGATCACGCCGGAAGCGCACGGTGAGGAGCGCGACGCGATTCTCCGCGCGGTCGAAGCGCAGCTTGCACGTGACCCTCGCCCAGCCGCCTACCGCAGCGATTGGCGCGAGCAGGGAATCCGCGAGAACGCGGGCGAAGACATTCCCGAAGAGCCGGGCTAAGGCGAGGCGGGCCGGCCGCTGAGCAGGCCCGGCGCAACCCGGGCATAGTCGAGCCCGGAAACCCACGTGAGCACGAGAGCGACGAGCAGCGCCCACCAGGCGACTTGGTCGTCCCAGGCTCCGGCGGCCGCGAACCCACCGATCGCCGCCGCGGTCGCCTGGGACCAGGTCTTCAGCTTGCCGAGGTCGCGCGCCTGCATCACCACGCCCCGTTCCAGCGCCGCCAGGCGCAGGCCGGAGACGAGAAACTCGCGTGCGACGATCGCCGCGACCATCCAACCCGGGAACACGCCTTCGCCGACGAGGACGATCAGCACGGTCATGACGAGCAGCTTGTCCGCCACCGGGTCGAGCAACGAGCCGAGCGGCGACGAGTGCCCGCGCCAGCGGGCGATGCGTCCGTCGAACCAGTCGGTGCTCATCGCCGCGATGAAGACGCCCGTCGCCCACCAGTAGTGGTCGTCGAAGTCCCAGACGAAAAGGACGATCACGAGCGGCACCGCTGCGGCGCGAGCGAGCGTCAATTGATCCGCCAGGCTCATGCGCAGGGAGAATACGGCCCGTGCCGCCCTTCTCGAAGGTTCTCGTGGCCAATCGCGGCGAGATCGCCATCCGCGTCTTCCGTACCCTGCGCGAGCTCGGGATCGGAACGGTGGCCGTCTACTCGGAGGTGGACCGGAGCTCACTCCACGTCACCGCTGCCGACGAGGCGTACCTGATCGGCCCCGGCGCGCCCGCCGAGAGCTACCTCAACGAAGAACGACTGCTCGACGTCGCCCGCCGCGCCGGAGCCGAGGCACTGCATCCCGGCTACGGCTTCCTGGCCGAGCACGCGGGCTTTGCCCGGGCGGTCGCGCGCGCCGGGCTCGTCTGGATCGGCCCGCCGCCCGAGGCGATCGAGGTGATGGGCTCGAAGACGGCCGCGCGAGAACGGATGACGGCGGCCGGAGTTCCCGTCGTCCCGGGGACGACGGAGCCGGTCGCCTCTGCCGACGAGGTCGCGCGCCTCGGCTACGAGCTCGGGTGGCCGATCGCGATCAAGGCCGCGGCCGGCGGCGGCGGTAAGGGCCTCAGGGTCGTCCACGATCCCGCCGAGGCCGAGCGCGCGTTCGAATCGGCGCGGCGAGAGGGCGAGTCCTACTTCGGCGATGCAACTGTGTACGTCGAGCGCTACCTCGGGGACCCACGCCACGTCGAGGTTCAGGTGCTCGCCGATGCTCACGGCAACGTCATTCACCTCGGTGAGCGTGACTGCACGATCCAGCGCCGCCACCAGAAGCTGGTGGAAGAGACGCCTTCGCCCGCGGTCGACGAGGCGCTGCGAGAGCGCATCGGAGGTATAGCTGTCGAGGCCGCTCGCGCCGTTGGCTATCGCAGCGCCGGCACGATCGAAGGCCTGCTCTCACGGGAGGGCGAGTACTTCTTCCTCGAGATGAACACCCGCATCCAGGTCGAGCACACGGTCACCGAGATGGTCACGGGCCTGGACCTCGTTCGCGAACAGGTTCTCATCGCGGCGGGAGAGCCGCTCTGGCTGCGCCAGGAGGAGGTCCGCTTGACGGGGCACGCGATCGAGTGCCGCATCAACGCAGAGGATCCCCTAAGTGGCTTCCTTCCGAGTCCCGGGAGGATCACGAGCTACCGGGAGCCGGGAGGGCCGGGTGTGCGGGTCGACTCCGGGGTGGTCGCGGGCTCGGAGATTCCCGCGCTCTACGATCCACTCGTTGCCAAGCTGATCGTGCACGGGATCGACCGGGAGCACGCGAGGCGTCGGATGCTGCGGGCGCTCGGAGAGTTCGAGATCGGCGGCATCACGACGCTGCTCCAATTCCACCGCGCCCTGCTCGAGCACCCGTGCTTCGCCGAAGGCGCCACGTGCCGCGGCGTGGTCGAATCCAAGGAGCTGGCCGAGCGTGTGGAGCAGTTGTCGCATCTGACAACAACTGTATCTGCAGCCTCGGACGGAGCGGCGCTGAGGGCGCGGCTCTCGACGGTGGAGCTCGACGGGCGCCGCTACGAGGTCAAGACCCTGGTGCCTGAGCCTCCGCACGCAGAGCTGGCCAGGCGCCGCCGCGAGCGTGCAGCCGCGGGCGGGCACGGTGGCGTCAAGGACGCCGTGGTGACCCCGATGCAGGGCACAGTCCTCGCCGTCGAGGTCGCCGAGGGCGACGAGGTCGAGGCGGGACAGGTGATCTGCATCGTCGAGGCGATGAAGATGGAGAACGAGATCGCCGCGCACCGCTCCGGCGTCGTCACCGAGCTCGCAGTCAAGCCGGGGCAGGCGGTCACCCACGGCCAGGTCCTCTGCGTCGTGGTCGACCCCGACCCCTGACGAGCTCGGCCCGATCGAAGCTCGTCCGACCGATGCGGGGCGGCCGGGCGCCGAGCGTTTTGACGGTCGAACCGGGATCGCCTCGGTCGCCTTCGACTAGCATCCGCCGCCGGTGGATCTCTACGAGTATCAGGGCAAGGAGCTCTTTCGCCGCTTCGGCATAGCCGTCTCCGAGGGCCGGCTTGCGACCACGCCGGCCGAGGCGCGCGCTGCGGCCGGGGAGCTGGGCGGCCCGGTCGTCGTCAAGGCTCAGGTGCTGACCGGCGGCCGCGGCAAGGCCGGCGGGATCAAGCTCGCCGAGAGCCCGGAGGACGCCGAGAGCAAGGCTGAGGAGATCCTCGGCCTCGATATTCGCGGCCATGCCGTGCGCAAGCTCTGGATCGAGAGCGCTTCCGAGATCGCCAAGGAGTACTACCTCTCGGTCACGTTCGATCGCGGCGCGAAGAAGTCGCTCTTCATGCTCACCACCGAGGGCGGCGTCGAGATCGAGGAGGTCGCCGAGACCAACCCGGATGCGCTTGCGCGCCTGCATGTCGACCCGCTCGAGGGTTTTCAGCCCTACCAGGGACGGCGGTTGATCTACGGCGCCGGCATCGCGGATCCGAATGAGCAGAAGCAGATCCTCGAGATCATCGGAAAGCTCTACACCTGCTTCGTCGAGACCGACGCCATGCTCTGCGAGGTCAATCCGCTCATCGTCACCCCCGAGGGCCAGGTGCGGGCGCTCGACTCGAAATTCACCGTCGACGACAACGCGCTCTACAAGCATCCCGACATCGCAGAGATGCGCGATCTCGGGGCCTATCCACCCGAGGAGCGGGCCGCGCGCAAGAAGGGCGTCACGTACGTCAAGCTCGACGGCGAGGTCGGGATCCTCGGCAACGGAGCCGGGCTCGTCATGTCGACCCTGGACGTGATCGCGCTCGCCGGCGGGCGGCCTGCGAACTTCTGCGACCTCGGCGGCGGCGGCGACGCACAGGGCGTCGTGGACGCGCTCGAGGTGATCACGGCCGACCAGCAAGTGCGCTCGGTCTTCTTCAACATCTTCGCCGGCCTGACTCGGTGCGACGAGGTGGCGCGCGGGATCCTGCAGGCCCTATCGCAGACATCGATCGAGCACCCGATCGTCGTCCGCCTCGACGGCACGAACGCCGAGGAGGGCCGAGAGATCCTCGCGGACGCAGCGCCCCCGAACCTGCACGTCGAGCCGACGATGCTCGACGCGGCGCGCCGCGCCGTGGAGCTGGCGGGATGAGCAGCTGGTCCGACCGCGCCCAGGCCTACCGCGAGAGCCCGACGCACCGCGAGGGTCTCGACCTCGACCGGCTCGTTGAGTGGTGTGAGCCCGAGGACGGCGTGAAGGCGCTCGACGTCGCTACCGGGGGCGGCCACGTTGCCAGGCGGTTGCGCGAGGAGGGCTGCGAGGTCGTCACGCTCGATCCGTCGCCCGGGATGCAGGCCGACGTGCTGGCGGGCGCGGAGGATCTGCCCTTCGCCGACGGGAGCTTCGACGTCGTCGTCTCGCGGATCGCTCCGCACCACTTCGCCGACGTGCGGGCAGCCGTCGCCGAGATGGAGAGGGTCAGCAACCGCCTTGTCGTGATCGAGGACACGCTCTTCTCGAGCGACCGGCACGAGCAAGCGGAGAAGCTGCGCGACCCGACCCACGGTCGCAACTACACCGACGATGAGTGGCGCGACTTCCTGACGGGCGCCGGCCTGGAGGTCGAGCAGGTCGAGTACTTCGAGAAGACCCATCCGCTTGAGGCCTGGCTCGCGCGCACCGGCTGCGAGGGCGAGGAGGCCGATCGCGTGAGGGAGCTGCTCGCCGACCGCATGACAGAGGACGGCACTGCCTGGATCGACACGAAGATCGTCATCCGCGCACGAAAGTCGCAAAGCTGATGGCGATCATCGTGGACAAGGAGACGCGGCTCGTCGTCCAGGGCGCCACCGGCCGCGAGGGCTCGTTCCACACACTGCGGAATCGCGACTACGGGACGAACGTCGTTGCGGGCGTCACCCCCGGCAAGGGCGGGAGCGACCTCGAAGGGATCCCGATCTTCGACACCGTCGCCGACGCGGTCGTCGAGACCGGCGCGAACACCACGATGGTCTTTGTTCCGGCCCGCTTCGCCGCGGATGCGATCTACGAGGCCGTAGACGCCGGCATCGGCACCGTGATCTGCATCGCCGAGGGCCTCCCCGCGCACGAAGTGCTGCGGATCTACAACTACATCGGGCCCAGAGGGATCACGATGCTCGGCCCCAACTGCCCGGGCGCCCTGTCGCCCGGTAGGGCGAACGTGGGCATCATCCCGGCGCAGTTCTTCCGTGAAGGGCCGATCGGCGTGGTCTCGCGCTCCGGCACGCTGACCTACCAGATCGGCTTCGAGCTGACGCAGCGGGGGCTCGGCAACTCAACGATCGTCGGCATCGGCGGCGACCCGGTCGTCGGCTCGTCGTTCATCGACATCCTGGCCCGCTTCGAGGCTGACGAGCAAACCGAGCAGATCGTGATGGTGGGTGAGATCGGCGGCGACGAGGAGGAAAAGGCCGCCGCCTTCATCGATGCCGAGGTGACGAAGCCGGTCGTGGCCTACATCGCCGGCTTCACGGCGCCCCCCGGCAAGACGATGGGACATGCGGGCGCCATCATTTCCGGCTCGTCGGGCACGGCGCAGGCCAAGAAAGAAGCGTTCGAGGAGCGTGGCGTGCGCGTCGGCACGACGCCGACCGAGGTTGCGGAGCTTGCCGCCGAGGTCGCCGGAACGCTCGCCTAGCGGACGCGGATGGCTGCGCAGGCGAGCGGGCTGCGGTTGCCCGCGCGATCGGTGGCGCGAATGCAGAACCGGTAGACGCCCGGCCTGCCGACCCGCCAGCGGACACAGTAGGCCACGGCGGCGTCAGTCGGCCGCAGCGGTCGTGCGAAGCGGCTCAGAATTCGAGCTCGCCGTTAGACGGTGATCCGCTCGGTGGTCTCGCCCTTGTTGTCGCTGACCCGATAACGCAGGCGCAGCCTCCGTCCGATCCATCCGTTCACCGCGAAGACCCGGACTACTGGCGCCCTCGTGTCGGGGGCCGCCGTGGGTGGGGGAGGAGGCGGCGGGGCTGGAGGTGGAGCGGGCGGGGGAGACGCGGGCGGAACGGGGGCTGCCAGCGCGCGCTGGACGTTGATCCGACCGTAGCCGTAGTGCTGCTCCCAGGAGCACCCGGCGCAGGTGCCATAGGGATCGGTGCCGTACGCGAACGCGCCGACCTTGTCAGAGCTCGAGGCGAGTATCTGGCGCACGCCGGAGACCGAGGTCTCCGGGTGCCGGCCCAGGATCATCGCTGCCAGCGCGGTGACGAACGGCGAGGCCACCGAGTTTCCGTCAAAGGATGCGTACGCGTCGCCGGGGTAGGTCGAGAGGATGTCCACTCCGGGCGCCGAGACGAAGACGTTGGGGTTGCCGTAGTTCGAGAACGACGCCCGGAGATCGGTGTCGCCGGTCGCTGCGACGCCGATCACGCCGGGGCAGGCTGCCGGATAGCTGGGGGTAGCGACGCCCGAGTTGACGGCGGCGGCGACGACGACCGAGTGGTAGGCGTTGATTGCCAGCTCGGCCGCGTTGCAGAGCGTCAGCGAGTAGCCGCTGCCGCCGAGGCTGAGGTTGATCACCCTGGCTCCGTGCTGCGCTGCCCAGGCGATCCCGTCGGCCACGTCGGAGTCGTTGGCGATCCAGCCATAGGTCGGGTCGTGGTGGAAGACACGTACGGCGATGATCGGCGAGCTGAAGGCGAGACCGGCGACACCGACACCGTTGTCCGTCGCGGCTCCGGCGATGCCGGCGACATGAGTGCCGTGACCGACCGGGTCGGTAAGCGCGCCGGGAGCGCAGCCACCGCCGAGGCAGGTTGCGCCGGACGCTGAAAGCCGGCTCGAGAGATCCTCGTGCAGCGCGTCCACGCCGGTGTCGACGATCGCAAGCGGCGCGCCGGCCGCGGGCGAGAAGGTGCCCGGGAAGAGCGACCAGCCGCCAATCGCATCGATCCTCGAGAGCGCCCACTGCAGCGAATAGTCGGGATCGCTCGGTGGTCCGACCGCGAAGAGGTAACGGATTCGGTTCGGCTCCGCGTACGCGACATCGGGCCCCGCGCGGTAGGCGGCCAGCGCAGCGCCGAGCGATTCGCCGGGGCTGGGATCGACGACCGCGACGTCCCCCGTGGTCTCCCGCACGAGGTCGTCGCCAAGGGCGGCTACCTTCGCCGGCGCGTTCGCGGGCCGCGTGAACTTGACCAAGATCGTCGAAGCGGCCGATGCCGTGGCCGGCCCTGCGCAGGCAAGGGCGAATACGGCAACGAGAGCGACGCAGCGGGGACCCACACGGTCATCGTCGGCACGAAAGGGATACTTTCTCCTCACCCGTTCGCGTGACGTCGGAGCTCGCCGGACCTGCGCCTACACTGCCTCCGTGGAGTCGATCTCGTTCGCCCGCGGGATACCGGCGCCGGACTGCCTTCCAGTCGCGGAGCTCGCTGACTGCGCCAAGGTTGCACTCGAGCGCGACGGCCAGGTTGCGCTCTCGTACGGGAGCACGCTCGGCTACGGGCCTCTGCGCGAGCGGATCGCGGAACGGCACGCCGTCGAGCCGGCGCGCGTGATCGTGACCAACGGCTCTCTGCAGGCGTTCCACTTCGTGCTCGATTTGTTGCGCGAGCTGGGCCGCGTGATCGTGGAGCGTCCGACCTACGATCGGCCGCGCAAGATTCTTCTCGCGGCCGGGGCGGAGTTCGACGAGGTCGACGTGGACGCCGAGGGGCTCGACGTGGACGAGCTCGCGCGCGTGCTCGAAGGCGGGCCCGAGACCGCCTTCGTCTACACCATTCCGACCTTCCAGAACCCGACCGGCTCGACACTCGGCGAGGGTCGGCGGCGCCGGCTCGCAGAGCTCGCAGGCTCGCGGGCCGTACCGGTGCTCGAGGACGACCCATACGGCCTCGTCCGTTTCGAGGGCGAACCATTGCCGAGCCTGTTCGAGCTCGAGGGCGGCACGAATGTCATGTACAGCTCATCGTTCTCGAAGACGATCGCGCCGGGGCTGCGCGTGGGGTACGCGATCGTGCCCGCTTCGCTCGCCCCGGGCCTCGAGGAGCTCGCCGCTTCGACCTACATCACTCCCGCGCTGCTCTCCCAGGCGACGGTTTTCGAGTTTCTGCGCCGCGACTTGTTCGAGCCGAACCTGGAGCGGGTTCGCGGGCTGCTCCGCGCCCGCCGGGACGCGATGCTCGAGGCCCTCGAGCGCGAGCTCTACGGTCGGGCTAGCTGGAACCGGCCCGAAGGCGGCTACTTCGTCTGGCTCGAGCTTCCAGGGTCGCTGGACGCGGCCGCCCTGCTCCCGCGCGCCACCGAGAACGGGGTCACCTTTGTCCCGGGCGTCGACTTCGGCGGCCCGCCGAGCTCGGCCCGGCTCGCCTTCAGCTTCGTCTCGCCGGAGGAGATCGACGAGGGCGTGCGGCGCCTGGCGGAGCTAGTCGTGGCTGCGCCGGCGGCGGTATAGCTGGGAGAGCAGGATCCCGGCCAGCACGCCGATCGCGTTGCTGAGCAGGATCAACCAGATCAACGACACCTTCGTCGTCGCGAAGACGAAGTGCAGGTTGATGTGCTTGTTGTTCTCGAGCACGAAGGCGATCGCGTACGCGGCGATCAGGCTCAGTGCGATGATGCTCAGGTAGAGGCGCGGCTGCCATTCACGGAGCGGCTCGTGATGGGACTCTTCCGGGGACTGCGATGCCTCGGGCTCGTCTGACCGATCGAGCTCCATGCAGCCTAGTCTAAGCGGCCGATTGGCCTGCCAAAGGAGCGAGCGGCCGCGGCACCAGGCGCGGCTGGCGCGGTGGCACGAGCGAGCCGCGGCTGTTCATGCGGAAAGTGGGGCACGGAGCGTCGAGCACGAGCGCGCAGAGCCCGGCTCGACGGAAATAGCAATCTTCGCAGGTTGGTTTGATCGTCTTGCTCATGCCCCAGTTTGCTCCTCTAGGTCGCCTGCCCGAACAAGGCGGCATGATAGGCGCCAGGGCTGGCGAATCAAGACTTGTCTGTGGAGAAAACAATGCAATTTCCGGCGGTTTCGAAATTGCCGAAAACTGCGTGTTCTTCACGCATTCGGCGAGAACGTTGCCAGCGCCCGCAACGCCTGTGGAAAGTTCTTCACAGGCACGATCGGGAGGTCTTTCGCATAGCGCCTCGCCTCCCGCGCGTTGTCCCCGGCCGGCACCAGGAAGACGTCCACACCCGCTTCGCGCGCGCCCAGCGTCTTTTGCTTCACCCCTCCGATCGGACCGACAGTGCCGTCGAGAGAGAGCTCTCCGGTCGCCGCGACCTTCTTGCCGTGCGCGATGTCGCGGCCGAGCTCTTGCAGGATGTCCAGCGCGAAGGCCAAGCCCGCAGACGGCCCCCCGACCCCACCGGCGTCGAAGCTGATCGGGACCGGCAGCTTGACCTTGAGCTCGTCGCTCGCCGAGACGCCGATGATCGCCCGCTTGGAGTCCTCTGGGTCCGGGACGGTCTTGATCGTCGCGGCGTGCACCTTGCCGTCCCGCCGGTAGCCGATCCTGACCGCGGACCCGGGCTTGCGGGCCGCGAGTGCCGCCCGCAGCGCGAGCACTGAGGCGACCTTGCGCCCGTTCGCGGAGACGATCACGTCGCCGGGGCGGAGCACGGTGGCCGCAGGCGCGCCGGCCTGGACGAGCAGGACGGTGACGCCGCCGCTGCGTGCGCGCACCTTGTACCCGAGTTGGCTGAGCGCGACGACCGCTGCGATCTTCTGCGAGTCGGTCATGTCCAGCTGCCCCAGGCGCCGTTCGAGCGTGGCGGGAATCGGCGGCGCGTGCACGAGGTCGGAGCCGTCGGCTCGAGTCCACGGGAGCAGTCGCTCGAGCAAGCGCGCGGGCCGTTCGCGGACATCCACGAAGTAGATCGGGCCGGGCGCGCCGCCGGGCTTCTCGCCCTGCACCCGGATCACCGGGTCGACGGGATGCGCCGGATCGACGAGCCTCAGGTCGTACCCGTTCGCGGGCGCAAGCCAGAGCACGAACGCCGCCGCACCCAGGAAGAAGACCCCGGCCGTAGCCAGGCGGGCCGGCGAAAGCCACCGCATCTCCCGAGGATATGTGTCAGAGAAGGAAGCGCGTCAGGCCGCCGTCGACCGGGATCACGCCGCCGCTGATGTAACTCGCCGCGTCTGAAGCGAGGAAGCAGACGACCTCGGCCACCTCGCGGGGCTGGCCGAAGCGGCGGAGTGGGATCGCCTCGAGATCCTCCGCGCGCGGTTTTCCGGCGTAAGCCTCGGCAAGCCTCTCGGTCTCGATGCGCCCGGGCGCGATCGAGTTGACCGTGATCTTCTTCGGCCCGACCTCGCGCGCGAGTGTCTTCGCCCAGCCGATCACGCCTGGGCGGACCGCGTTCGAGAGGGCGAGGTTGTCGATCGGCTCCCGCACCGAGCTCGACCCGATGTTGATCACGCGGCCGCGGCCGCTGCGTTCGAGTTGGGGCAGGCAGAGGCGGGTGAGGCGGATAGCCGAGAGCAGGAGCAGCTCCACCGCCGCCTCGACCTGGTCGTCGCTGAGGCCGACGGCCGGCGTGCGCGGCGGGCCGCCGCTGTTGTTGACGAGGATGTCGATCCCGCCGAACGCCTCGAGCGTGCGGTCGACGAGGCGCTTGAGGTCGGCCGGGTTGGTTACGGCGCCGCGGATCGCGAGCGCGCCCAGCCGCTGGGCCTCTCGCTCCAGTGGATCGCGGCGGCGGGCGAACATGGCGACGTTCGCGCCCTCGCCGGCCAGGGACTCGGCGATCGCGAGACCGATCCCGGCCGAGGCCCCACAGACGATGGCGGTGCGGCCCTTCAGCCCGAGATCCACGCCATCGCCATTGATATGCAAACGCGCGTCCCCACCCGGGTGGGGATGGAAGGCCACCCGCCACCCGCGGTCAGCGTACTGACGAACTGCGCGCACGTCTGTGGCTCGGTCGTGCCGGTTCTGTGCCGGTTCGTCGACACCCGAGGCAGCGCTCGCACTGCCGACCTCAGTTCGGACAGGCTGTGCCAGTTCAAACGTCTGAAATGACCGGTCGAGGCCCGACGAGTCATGTGCCAGCCACGACTCAGGCGGCGGTGCCGAGGACGCCTACGACCTCGCGCACGGCTTCGGCGGAGGCATTCAGGGCCGTGCGCTCCCCGTCGCTCAGATCGAGCTCCAGGATCTCCTCGATCCCGCCGGCGCCGAGCTTGACGGGCACGCCCATGTAGAGCCCCTCGATGCCGTACTCGCCCTCGAGGTAGGCGGTACATGGGAGCACGCGGTGCTCGTCGAGCATGACCGCGTCGACCATCTGGGCCGCCGCCGCGCCGGGCGCATACCAGGCCGAGGTGCCGAGCAGCTTGACGAGCTCACCGCCACCTTTCGCCGTCCGCTCCACCATCGCCTGGATCCGCTCCTCGGGCACGAGCTTGCGGAGGGGCACCCCGCCGACGCTGGTCGCCGAGACGACCGGCACCATCTGGTCGCCGTGCCCGCCGAGCACCATCGAGGTCACGTCCTTCACGGAGGCGCCAGTCTCCAGGGCGATGAACGTCGAGAAACGGGCGGTGTCGAGAATCCCGGCCATGCCGAAGACCCGCTCCTTGGGCCAACCTGAGACGTTCTTGGCGACGTGGCACATCGCGTCGAGCGGGTTCGAGACGACGATCAGCACCGAGCCCGGGTTCTGGGCGACGACGGCCTCCGTGACCGAGCCGACGATCCGCTCGTTGGTCGCAACGAGGTCGTCGCGGCTCATGTCACCGGTTCGGGGGACCCCGGCCGTGACGACGACGACCTCGGAGCCCGCCGTCTCCTCGTAACCGTTCGAGCCGACGACGGTCGGCTCGTACCCGAGCACCGCGCCCATCTGATTGATGTCGAGGGCCTTCCCCTGGGGCAGGTTATCCTTGATGTCGACGAGCACGACCTCCGCGTAGTCGCGTGTCGCGACCACCTGCGCGCAGGTCGCGCCGACGTTTCCAGCTCCGACGACGGTGACCTTGCGCCTCAAACTCGCGCTCCCATCGCGTCGATGATCGCGTTCGCGACCTCGCTCGTGCCGACGGCAGTCGGGTCGCCGCGCGAAGGCTTCATGTCGTAGGTGACCTTCTCGCCGGAGCGGATGACGTCGGCGATCGCGCCTTCGAGGCGATCGGCGGCGTCGGCCTCCTCGAGGTGGCGCAGCATCAGCACTCCAGAGAGCATCATCGCCATCGGATTGACCTTGTTCTGTCCCGCGTACTTCGGCGCTGAGCCGTGCGTGGGCTCAAAGACCGCCGCGTGAGTGCCGAAGTTCGCGCCCGGCGCGAGGCCCAGCCCCCCGACGAGGCCGGCGGCGAGGTCGGAGACGATGTCGCCGTAGAGGTTTGGCAGTACGAGGACGTCGTACTCCTCGGGCCGCTGGACGAGCTGCATGCAGAGGTTGTCCACGATCCGGTCTTCGAACTCGATGTCCGAGTTCTCCTCCGCCACCTCGCGCGCGACGCGCAGGTAGAGCCCGTCGGAGAACTTCATGATGTTCGCCTTGTGCACGGCCGTCACCTTGCGGCGGCCGTTGCGGCGGGCGTAGTCGAATGCGAACTGGACGATCCGGCGGCTGCCCTCGACCGAGAGCGGCTTGATCGAGATCCCCGACCCCGGCGGCACGCGGCCGCCGTGCGTCTCGATCCACTCGGCGAGCTCCTGCGCATGCGCCGTTCCCTCCTCGTACTCGATCCCGGCATAGAGGTCCTCGGTCGCCTCGCGCACGATGATCAGGTCGACGTTCTCGTACCGTGAGCGCACGCCCTCGTAGCTCTTGCAGGGCCTCACCTGGCCATAGAGGTCGAGCGTCTTGCGCAGCATGACGTTGACGGAGCGGAAGCCTCCGCCGACCGGTGTCGTGATTGGGCCTTTGAGCGCGACGCCGGTGCGCTTGATCGAGTCCAGCACCTGGTCGGGCAGCGGGTTGCCGCCGTAGCTTTCCATCACGTCCGCTCCGGCCTCCTGCACGTCCCAGTCGAAGGCGGCGCCGGAGGCCTCGAGCACGCGTCGCGTCGCCTCCGCCAGCTCCGGCCCGGTGCCGTCCCCGGGAATCAAGGTCACCTCGTGCGCCACGGCGCAGGACTCTAGCGGAGGCCTGTAGATTTCCGGCCGTGAACGAGTTCAAGCCGGGGCTCGAAGGGGTCGTCGCCTTCCAGACGCAGATCGCCGAGCCGGACCGTGAGGGCGGCGCGCTGCGCTATCGCGGCGTGGACATCGAGGAGCTCGTCGGCAGCTACCACTACGAGCAGGTCTGGGGCCTTCTGGTCGACGAGAGCTTCGAACCGGGGATGCCCCAGCCGGAGCCCTACGAGCCGAAGCATCTGAGCGGCAACGCCCCATCCGACCTGCAGGCCGAGACGGCACGGCTCTCGAGCGAGTGGTCGCTGCGGAAGCTCGTCGACATCTCGGCGGATGAGGCACGGGACGACCTCGCCAGGCTTTCGCCGCAGATGATCGCGATCGTCGCCGAGTCTGCGCGCGTCGCGGACGGCAAGGCCGACCGGGTGGCGGAGGAGGTGATCGCCGAGGGCGAGACCGCCGCGGAGAAGTTCCTGCTCCGCTGGCGCGGTGAGGCCGATCCGAAGCACGTCAAGGCGATCGACACCTACTGGATCTGCACCGCCGAGCACGGGCTGAACGCCTCGACCTTCACCGGCCGGATCATCGCGTCGACCGGCGGCGACTGCGGCGCGGCGATGTCTGGAGCGGTCGGGGCGCTCTCGGGGCCGCTGCACGGTGGCGCGCCGGCCCGGGTGCTGCCGATGCTCGACGAGGTGGATCGCACGCATGATCCCGAGGGCTACGTGAGGAGCCTGCTCGAGCGGCACGAACGGATCATGGGCTTCGGCCACCGCGTCTATCGCGCCGAAGACCCGCGCGCGCGGCTGCTGCGGCGCACCGCGAAAGAGCTCGGCTCACCCCGATTCGAGGTCGCGGAGGAGCTCGAGCGCGTGGCGCTCGCCGCGCTCCGCGAGCACAAGCCCGACCGGCCGCTCGAGACCAACGTCGAATTCTGGTCGGCGGTCGTGCTCGACGTAGCCGAGATCCCTCACTACCTGACCCCGGCGATGTTCGCCTGCGCGCGCGTGGCGGGGTGGTCGGCCCACATCCTCGAAGAGAAGCGCACAGGTCGCCTGATCCGACCCTCGGCGCAGTACGTCGGGCCCGCCGAACGGCCGGCCTCCGCCGTCGACGGAACGCCAGTCGCAAGTTGAGCCTCGCGGAGGCCGGCATCGAGGCGAACGCTCTCGCCGAGAGCGGGAACGAACGCGACCTGGCCAAGTTGCGAGCGGCGTGGGCCGAAGACCTCGAGGCCGCGGCGCGCTCCGCCGACCACATCGAGCGCGCAGCTGCCTACCGTGCGGTGGGCCAGTTCCGCTTTCGCCAGAAGGAGGAGCTTCTCCGCCGTGGGCTCGAGGACGACAGCCCCGCCTGCCGGGGCTCGGCGCTGCTCTCGCTGGAACTGCTTTCGCGCGACCACCCGCGGGCGGTCAACTCGGTGCGGCCTCTTCTGCACACGCTTGCCAATGGCGACGACAACGCGGCGGTGCGGCGTCTGGCGATCCTCTCGTTGCGCAACGGATCGCCGCAGCGCGACACGATCGTGCTGCTCCAGGGGATCGCCGAGGAAGACGGGCTCGAGCGCGACGTGCGCGAGACGGCGGCCAAGGTCGCCGCCGGGCTCGAGAAGAAGGCGAGGGCGCGCTAGCTACAGGAGCAGGTCCGGCCACGTAGCTCGCGCCCACAAGACGGGCAGACGCGACGGCGGCGCTTCCACTCGAGCGCGTTCTTCTGCAGCCCTGCGAGTGACATCAGCAGGCCGACGCCCGCCGTCGACACGACGAGGATCGCGAAATGCGGCTCGGGAGTCATCGTTCATGCGTGTTTCCTTTCGTCACGTGCCCGAAACGCGCCTGCGGCGGGCGTGGGGGTGGCTGCGGAAGTAGACGTCGCGCCGGCGGCGGTCGGAGACGTGCGTGTACAGCTCGGTCGTGCCGAGGTCGGCATGGCCCAGCATCTCCTGGACGCTGCGCAGGTCGGCCCCCCCTTCCAGCAGGTGGGTCGCGAACGAGTGCCGCAGCAGGTGCGGATGCACGCGCTCGGGCTCGAGCCCGGCGCGGCCGGCGAGGCGCCGCAGGATCAGAAACGCCCCCGCCCGCGTGAGGCCCCCGCCCTGGGCGTTCAGGAACAGCTCGGAGCGATGCCGGCGGTCCAGGTACGGGCGGCCATGCGCCAGGTACCGCCTGAGCGCCTCGACCGAGTGGCGCCCGACCGGCACGACTCGCTCCTTGCCACCTTTGCCCGTGCAGCGCACGAGCCGCTGCTCCAGGTCGACGCCGGCCTTGTCGAGCCCGACCGCCTCGCTGACCCGCAGGCCGGCGCCGTAGAGGAGCTCGACGAGCGCGCGGTCTCGCATCATCCGTGGGGTCGAGCCGGCCGCAGCCTCGATCAGCCGCTGCGCCTCGGCCGGCGAGAGGGTGCGGGGGAGGCGCCGGCGCCGACGCGGCAGCTCGAGCGCCGCGGCGGGGCTGTCGGCCCGGGCACCGAGGAGGACGAGGTGCCGGAAGAAGGAGCGGACGGCGGCGACTCGGCGCGCGATCGTCGCCGGCGAGAGTCCGGCCGCGCGGAGCTCCGCGAGCCAGCGCTCGAGGTCCTCGTTCGAGGCCTTCGCGGGCGGACCGCCCAGCCAGTCGCCGAGGGCCCGCAGGTCGCGGCGGTAGGCGTCGACGGTCTTCGGCGCCCGCCGGGCGGCGAGCAGCGCGAGGAAGCCTTCGACCTCAGGATCTCGGGTGGGATCGGTCATAGACCTTCCGGAGGCGCCGCGCGTCGACGTGGCTGTACACCTGCGTCGTCGAGAGCGAGCTGTGGCCGAGCAGCTCCTGGATCGTGCGCAGGTCGGCGCCGCCCTCGAGCAGATGCGTGGCGAATGCGTGCCGCAGGCGGTGGGGATGGGGGAGCAGACGGCGCAGGGTGCTCGTGTCGAGACGGCGGCCTCGGGCGGAGAGGAAAAGCGCGTTCTCGGCCCCCTGGGCCAATTGCGGACGGGCCTCCCGAAGGTAAACCGCGAGCCGGTGCGAGGCCTCTTCGCCGAGTGGGACGACGCGCTCCTTGCCGCCCTTGCCGCGCACGTGCACGAGCTCCTGGTCGAAGTCGACGTCGGCGAGGTCGAGATCGACGGCCTCCTGCGAGCGCAGGCCTGCCGAGTAGACGAGCTCGACGAGGGTGCGGTTGCGGACCGCGAGCGGCGTATCCCCGTCGAGTGCGTCCAGCTGGCCGTCCACCTCTTGCGGGCGCGGCGCATCGGGCAGCCGCAGCGGCCGCCTGGGTGCGAACGAAGCATCCGGCGCCCGTTCCTTGCCCAGCGCGTGGCGCAAGAACGCCCGCACCGCGGCGAGCTTGCGTGCGATCGTCGCCGGCGCGAGCTTGCGCGGCCGGGCCCGGCCGAGCTCGGCGGCGTAGTCGGCGAGCGCGCGCACGTCCACTTCCTGCAGGCGCGTTCCGCGTCGTTCCAGCCAGGCCGCGAACTCCCGGACGTCCACGCGGTAGGCCCGGCGGGTTGCCTCGGAAAGCGCGGGGCTCTCGAGGAAGCGGTCGATCTCGCGATTCACGGCGAAGGATTCGCCGTCGACCCTGAGATTCCCGCGAAGGCGCCGCTTGCGGTGCCGCTATCAGGGCGCGCGGGCTATGCCCGTGCGCCCGTCGGCAATGACCGGTCGATCCGATCGACCGATTCCATGAACGTCTCTAAGAGACGGCTTGAACGATCTCGTCGCTGAGGCTGGGGAAGCCGCGCAGGAACTCGGCTCGCTCGGCCTTGAAGCGCTCGACCAGGCCGCGGTACTCGTCGGCGCGCCCCTGCCGGTCGTAGAGCAGCCGCGGCTGGAGGACGTCGATCTCATCGATGCCCGGGACCGATGAGGCCACGAGGTAGCCAAAGTCCGGGTCGCGCTCCCACTCGATGGTGCCCTCGGCGATCCCCTTGACGATCGCTGAGGAATGCTTGATCCGCACCTTAAGCGAGCGTTCGTGGCTCTCGGGGCCGCCCACGCGGCCGGTGTTCAGCAGATAGACCTCGAGCGGGTGCTCGGCCAGCAGCTCCAGAAAGCGGTTGCCCTGAAGGTCGTGCGGCAACGGGAAGAACGGGTTTGTCCCGGGAACGCGCAGGAACTTGCCGGCCTCGTCGGCGCCGCCCGCGCTCGTTCCGGTGGTTTCGCCGAGCATGAAGAAGGCCGCCGCCTGCGGGCCCTCGAGCTTGGCCACCGCGGGAACGATGTTCTCGTTCTTGTTCAGGATCAGGAGGAAGTGGGCCTCGTCGATCTCGTCCGCCGAGGCGTGCTCGATCACGGCGAACGGGAAGGTCGCGCGGCCGTTGGAGGTGTAGTTCGTGTCGTAGAAGTCCACCTCGTCGCCGTGCTGCGAGACGTTCTCGAGGTACGAGTCCGGCTGGGTCACGGCCGCGTAGATCGTGGGCTCGTCCGCGGGGTTGAGCCCGAAGGTCTTGGCGAAGCAGCCGTTCTCGGTCGCATAGACGCGACCGTTCGGCATCCAGGCGACGAAGTCGTCCTGCACCGGCAGCGAGCCGTTCTGACGCGTGAAGGTGGTGGTCGTCTTGCCGGTGCCGGATAGACCGACGATCAGGCCCACGCGCTTGCCACGCTCGGTCGGGATGATCTTGCAGCCCGCGTGCAGCGGGATCCCGCCGCGGTCGTAGACGAGCTTGTTCCACATCCTCAGGCCGCCCTTCTTCGACTCGCCGAAGTAGTCCGAGTTGAAGATCCGCGTCACGCCCTGCTCGAGGTCGACGGCGATCAGGCGGTCGTCCGGGTAGCCCTCCGCCTTCAGGTTAGGCGTATAGATGACGACCAGCTCGGGCTCGATCTGCTCGCCCTCGCTCGGCGAGAAGTAGAGCTGCTGCTGCATGCCGGCGATGTTTGCGTTGGCCGCTTCGATGAAGAGCCGCGCCGGGGTGCGGAACTCCGGGTTGTTCCCGATGTAGCCGTCGATCACGACCATCTCCTGGTCGGCGATGTACTCGTCCTGCCGCGCGGCCGAGCGCTCGCCTTCCTCGCGGGGGATCGCCTGGTTCTGGCCGTCGGGCTCGTCGGTGACGATGAAGGTCGAGCGCTTGGAACGGTTGACGACCTGCGTCTGGACGTTGAGATTCCCAAACCGCGTCCAGCAGGCATTGGGCATGCGCGCGGTGAGCTCCTTGAGCTCGGGCGGGTCGGGGTTGTCGGTCACGCCGGCCGCATCGGGCAGGCGGAAGAGCATCTTCGCCACGGGCGGATCTTACCCGGGCTCCGGCTTGGCGAGGCACTGCTGCACAATGCTCCGGTGCAGCCCGAGTCGCCCGAGGCCCGCCGGGACCGCGTTCTCGCCCGCGTGCGGCGCGCGCGCCTTTGGCTCCTGCTCGTCCTCGGCGGCGTCGCGCTCGCCCTGTTTCCCTGGACCGCCTACTTGAGCGCAACCCTGCCCTCCGAGCACGTCACCCACCACTGGGACGTCGCGTGGGTGGTGTTCGACCTCTTCGAGGCCTCGGCGCTCGTCGCCACCGTTGTCGCGATCCTGCGCCGTTCGTCTTTCGTCCCGGTCCTCGCGGCGATCTCGGGGACCGCGCTCCTCTGCGACGCTTGGTTCGACGCCATCACCGCGAGCCCGGGGCGGGACCTCGGCTGGGCGTTGCTCGAGGCGCTGGCCGGAGAGCTGCCGCTGGCGCTTCTCTGCTTCTGGATCGCGGTAGAGGCGAGCGAGGCGATGGGCCTCAGCGCCGCAGCAGAGTCGGCTTCGGCAGCTGGCCCTCGGCCCACATCGCCGCCATGCCGACCCGCGGCAGGCTCAGGGGTCGCTCGTACATCAGGTAGCGAGGCTCCCAGCGGGGAAAGAACTTCGCGTTGAAGCGGTACAGCCGCTCGATCTGAAAGAACCCGTCGCCCGCGAGGATCAGCCGGCCCATGAGGCGCTCAAGGACGTTGCGAGGCTCGTGGATCAGCCGGGCGAAGGCGGAGAAGTTGAGCGAGACCTCTTCGATCCCGCGCTCCCAAAGCAGCTCGAGGCCGCGGGCGACGGGCGCACCTTCCGGATCGGCCGGCCCTCGAGCGAGAAGCCGGCCGTGTCCACGACGGCCTCGTCTCCCAGGCAAAGGGCCCGGAGCCCGAG
>WNGA01000984.1_pt1 | contig 55835 bp, 52 predicted proteins | sample 5400061 | NCBI WGS metagenome assembly WNGA01 (sample SAMN13153366, study PRJNA577476) | soil metagenome | isolation source: 100 cm soil or saprolite under grassland replicate 2 | place: USA:California | collected 2016-06-15
AGAAGATGACGAGGAAGACGGCGAGCGCCTCGGTCAGCTGCAGCGCGACCTTCATCCGATCTCCCCGCGGCCAGCCCCACTCCTGGCGCGCGCACGGCGGGCATGATGCGCCGGAGCCCGCCGATCCGTCAAAAGCGGCGAGGCGCGCCGGCCCTGTCAGGCGGCCGTGCTACCGGTCCACCACGTGGAGGGCGGCGGACCGAGGCGGCGGTGGATCGAGGCGCAGGTGGACGCGGCCCGGGCGGACCAGCTCGCCCAGGCCCTCGGCCTCCACCCGCTCGCGGGCCGCGTGCTCGCGAGCCGCGGCCTCGCCGAGCGCGCGGATGCCGAGGCCTTCCTCGCGGCGCCGCTCACGGACCTGCCCGACCCGCACGCGATGAAGGGGATGGACGCCGCCGTCGGGCGCATCGTCCGCGCGGTCGAGGCGGGAGAGTCGATCGCGCTCTACGGCGACTACGACGTCGACGGCGTCACCTCGACCGCGCTGCTCGCGGGGTTCCTGCGCGCGTGCGGCGCCGAGGTGGTCACCTACGTGCCTCACCGGCTCGTCGAGGGTTACGGGCTCAACGTCGCGGCGGTCGAGAAGCTCGCGGCGCAGGGGGCCCGGCTCCTCGTGTCGCTCGACTGCGGGATCACCGGGGCGCCCGAGGTCCGCGCCGCCGCCGCGGTCGGCGTGGACACGGTCGTGGTGGACCACCACACGGTCCCGGTGGACCTCCCGGCGGCCGTCGCGATCCTGAACCCCCACCAGCCCGGCTGCGGGTATCCCTCGAAGGATCTCGCCGCGGTGGGCGTCACGTTCGCGCTCGCGATGGCGCTCCGGAAGGCGCTGCGCACGCGCGGCCGGTTCGGCGCGGAGCGACCGGAGCCGAACCTGAAGGATGCGCTCGATCTCGTCGCGCTCGGGACCGTCGCCGACGTCGTGCCGCTCGTCGGCGCGAACCGGATCCTGGTCCGCTGGGGGCTCGAGGTGCTCGCGCGGAGCCGCCGCCCGGGCGTCCGCGCGCTGAAGCGGGTCGCGGGCATCGCCGACGGGGCGGACGTGACAGCGGGTCAGGTCGGGTTCCGGCTCGCGCCGCGGATCAACGCGGCGGGGCGGCTCGACGACGCGGGGCGCGGCGTGCGCCTCCTGCTCGAGACGGACGCGGAGCGCGCTGACGCGCTCGCCCGCGAGCTCGACCGCGAGAACCTCGCGCGGCAGGAGATCGAGCGGACCATCCTCGACGAGGCGCTCCACGACGCGGCGGAGCGGGTGCGGTCCGGGGCGCGCGGCCTCGTCCTCGCGCGCGACGGGTGGCACGCCGGCGTCGTCGGCATCGTCGCGTCGCGCATCGTGGAGCGCTTCCACCGGCCTGCGGTGCTCGTCGCGCTCGGCGAGACGGACGGGAAGGGGAGCGGCCGCTCCATCGAGAGCTTCCACCTCCACGACGCGCTCCAGGCCTGCGCGGCGCACCTCGTGCGGTTCGGCGGGCACCGCCACGCCGCGGGCGTCACGATCGCGCGTGACCGGGTCGGCGGGTTTCGCGAGGCGTTCGAGGCGCACGCGCTCGCGCACGTGCGCGAGGAGGACCTCGTCCCGCGCTGCCGGATCGAGGGCTGGGTGGAGGAGCGCGACGTCTCCGAGCGGGCGGCGGTCGATCTCGCCCGCCTCGGCCCCTACGGCGCCGGACACCCGGAGCCCGTGTTCGCGCTCCGGGGCGCCGCGGCGCGGGCCCGAACGGTGGGGGCGGGCGGCGCGCACCTCAAGCTCGCGCTCGGGCGGCTCGACGCGATCGGGTTCGGGATGGGGGACCGGCTCGGGCTCTGCGGCGGCGCCGTCGAGGCGGCCTTCACCGTCGGGCTCGACGAGTGGGACGGCGTCCGCCGGCTGCAGCTCAAGCTACGCGACGTGCGCGCGGCGTGAGGATCAGATCCCGCGCCCCGGCGCGCCGACCACCTCCGCGAGCTCCATCCAGGTCTTCGCGTCGTGCAGCGCGCCGCGGAGGACCGCGTCGCCGGAGGCGTTCGCGCGAGAGCTTCCGGACCTCGTGGAGCGCGCCCACCGGGGGAGCGCGCGCCCGGGCGGAGCCCCGGCGGCTAGGCGACTCCCCAGTGCGCCTTCTTCTCCGCGAACAAGGCGCCGAGTTGCGCGAGCTCCGCGATGTGGATCCGCTCCGCCTGCCGCTCGAAGCGGCCGCGGCAGCGGGGCGAGCAGAAGTAGTACATCCGCCGCTTGTACTCGACCCGCTCGGCGTCGTCCTCGACGACCGGCTTCCCGCAGATCGGATCGATCGACACGCCGCCCTCGGACATCGGCCCCTCCCGCGCTCACCTGCACGATCGCCACGGCGGCGCCCGGGCGCGCGAACCCGGGCGTGGCGCCGGGCGTGGCGCCGGGGGGGCGCCGGGCGGGGCGCAGGCACGCGCCGAACGCCTTGACGCCTGAGGTTCCGCGATGTTAGCTGCCGGATTCCCCCGGTCCGGAGGCCGCCTTTGCCCCGCTTCATCAGCGAGATCAAGCGCACGCACACCTGCGGTGAACTGACGAAGGCCGACATCGGCAAGGACGTCGTGCTCTTCGGCTGGGTCAACAACCGCCGGGACCATGGCGGCGCGGTCTTCATCGACCTGCGGGACCGCCAGGGGGTCACGCAGGTGGTCTTCGAGCAGGACGTCCGGCCCGAGGTGCACGAGCTCGCCGGCCAGCTCCGGCTCGAGTACTGCGTCGGGATCCGCGGCAAAGTGGTCTCGCGCGGCGGGAACGTGAACCCGAAGCTCGCGACCGGCGAGATCGAGGTCCACGCGACGGACCTCGAGATCTTCAACCGCTCCGAGCCGGTCCCGTTCCCGGTCGAGGACAAGATCGACACGGGCGAGGAGAAGCGGCTCCAGTACCGCTTCCTCGACCTGCGCCGGCCGCCGCTCCAGAAGACGCTCATGACGCGCGCCCGGGTGAACCACCTCACCCGGAACTTCTTCACCGACCAAGGCTTCCTCGAGCTCGAGACGCCGTTCATGGGGAAGTACACCCCGGGCGGCGCGCGCAACTTCCTCGTCCCGTCCCGCCTCAACCCGGGCAAGTTCTACGCGCTCGCCGAGAGCCCGCAGCTCTACAAGCAGCTCTACATGGTCGCGGGGTTCGACCGGTACTTCCAGATCGTCCGCTGCTTCCGCGACGAGGACCTCCGGCTCGACCGGCAGCCCGAGTTCACCCAGATCGACGTCGAGATGTCGTTCGTGGAGCAGAACGACGTCTTCGACGTGATCGAGGGGCTCGTCGTCCGGCTCTGGAAGGAGGTGCTCGGCGTCGAGATCCCGCGCCCGTTCCTCCGCATGCCGTTCGACGAGTCGATGGCGAAGTACGGCAACGACAAGCCCGACCTCCGCTTCGACATGCCGCACGTCGTCCTCACCGACCTCGTGAAGAGGCACGACGGCGGCGGCGTGCCGCTCATGGCGGAGGCGGTGAAGGCGAAGGGGATCGTGAAGGCGATGCGCGTACCCGCGTCGGCCAACTTCTCGCGCACCGATGTCGAGAAGCTCGAGGAATACGTGAAGGGCATGGGGTCGAAGGGGCTCGCGCGCGCCAAGCTCGGCGAGGGCGGCGAGTGGACCCAGTCGCCGCTCGCGAAGACGATCACCCCCGAGCTCCGCAAGGCGATCAATGAGGCGACCGGCGCGCAGCCGGGCGACCTGCTCCTCTTCCAGTTCGGGAAGGAGTCGGTCGTCCAGACCGTGATGGCGAACCTCCGCGTCCACATCGCGAAGAAGATGGGGCTCATCCCGGAGTACGGGTCGGGAGGCCAGTGGCGCTTCCTCTGGGTCGTCGACCCGCCGCTCTTCGAGTATGACGAGGACAGTGGCCAGTGGGCGGCGGCGCACCACGCCTTCACGCGCCCGCGCGATCAGGATCTGCAGTACCTCGAGAGCGATCCCGGGCGCGTCTACTGCTGGCGCTACGACCTCGTCCTCAACGGCTTCGAGATCGGCGGCGGCTCCATCCGGCTCCACGATCCCGAGGTGCAGGCGCGCGTCTTCAAGGCGATGGGGATCTCGGCGGAGGAGGCGAAATCGAAGTTCGGCTTCCTCCTCGACGCGCTCAAGATGGGCGCGCCGCCGCACGGCGGGATCGCGCTCGGCATGGACCGCCTCGTGATGCTCCTCACCGGCGCCGAGTCGCTCCGCGACGTGGTCGCCTGGCCGAAGACGCAGAAGGGCACCGATCTCATGACCGGCGCTCCCGGCGACGTGGACGCGAAGCAGCTCCGCGAGCTGTACGTGAAGTCCACGTACGAGCCGGGGAAGTAGCGCCCCGGCGCACCGCTCACCCGCCGAAGGGCGGTGAGCGGTGCTTCAGCACACGGACGATCGCGCCGCCGGCGACCTCGTACCTCGCCCAACCGTCAACCGGCGGGGGCCGGTCGCAGTGCACGCGCTGGACGTCGGCGACGATCCGGCCCTGCTCCGCGTAGGCACGGTCGAGCACCTCCAGGCGAGCGCGGGGGCAGGCCTCGAGGAAGCGGGCGTGCGCCGCGCGGATCTCCGCCCGGCCGCGCAGCACGACCGTGCCGGTGTCCGCGTCGATCACCTCGGCGTTCACGGCATACGCGCGCGCGGCCGCCTCGAGGTCGTGCGCGTTCAGGGCGGCGTCGCGGAGCTCCAGCACCTGGAACCCGTACGCGCCGCCGTCGCCCTTCGCGGGCGCGCGCTTCGCGCCCCCCGGCCCGCCGCACGCGGCGAGCAGGGCGAGCGCGGCGGCGAGCGGAGCTCCGGTGCGGGCGCGGGTCATCGGTCGGTCCTCGAGGCCGCCGATGTTACAGGGGCGGGGACCGCCCGGCGCGGGAATCGCGCTACGCGCCGACGCCCGTGCCGACCGGGCACGAGACGCCCGTCCCGCCGAGCCCGCAATAGCCTCCCGGGTTCTTCGCGAGATACTGCTGGTGGTAGTCCTCGGCGTAATAGAAGGGCGGCGCGTCGCGGATCTCCGTCGTCACCGCGCCGAGGCCGCGCTCGCGCAGCGCGCGCTCGTACGCCTCTCGCGACGCTTCCGCCGCCCGGCGCTGGGCCGGCGAGTGCGCGTAGATCGCCGAGCGGTACTGGGTGCCGACGTCGTTCCCCTGCCGCATCCCCTGGGTGGGGTCATGCGACTCCCAGAAGACGCGCAGGAGGTCCTCGTAGGACACGCGCGTCGGGTCGAACACCACGCGGACGACCTCGGTGTGACCGGTGCGGCCGCTGCAGACCTCGCGGTAGGTCGGGTTCGGCGTCGCGCCCCCCTGGTAGCCGACCGCCGTCGCGTGGACGCCCGGCACGTTCCAGAACGCCTTCTCCGCGCCCCAGAAGCAGCCGAGGCCGAAGTCGGCGAGCTCGGTGCCCTCCGGGAAGGGCGGGACGATCCGGTTCCCCGAGACGAAGTGGCGCTCCGGGACGGGCACGGCGTCGGGGCGGCCAGGGAGCGCCTCCTCGGGTGTCGGGAGCCGGAGCTTCGAGCCGAACATGGGTCAGTCCTCCGTCGCCGCGATCTAACGCGGTCCCTCCTTTTCCGCCTCGTGACGAGCGACCCGGGCTACGCTCGCCCCGTGGCGGACGCCTTCGACGTGATCGTGCTCGGGGGAGGGGTGAACGGCACCGGCGTCGCGCGCGACTGCGCGATGCGCGGGCTGCGCGTGCTCCTCCTCGAGAAGGCCGACTTCGGCGTCGGCGCCTCCGGAAACAGCTCGGGCATGATCCACGGCGGCATCCGCTACATGCTCTCCGACCGTAAGGTGACGGAGCTCGCCTGCCGGGACTCGGGGTACATCCAGCGCATCGCCCCGCACCTCCTCTTCCGGATCCCGTTCCTCATGCCGTTCGCGTCGCGCAGGGAAGGCGCGACGCTCGTCGATCGGGCGACCTGGTATGCGACCGAGGTCTACGTCGGCACCTATGACCTCTTCCAGCCGCTCAAGCGCGGGAAGCCCTCGGCGCGCCTCTCTGCCGAGGAGCTGTACGCGCTCGAGCCGGGCCTCCGACCGGGGCTCGCGGGCGCGGTGACGCTCGACGAGTGGGGGATCGACGCGTTCCGGCTGTGCGTCCTCAACGCGCTCGACGCCGCCGCGCGCGGCGCCGAGGTCCGGACCTGGACGGAGGCGCGCGAGGTGCTGAGCGAGACCGGGCGCGTCCGCGGCATCCGCTTCCGCGACGTCCTCACCGGGGAGGAGGGCGAGGCGCGCGCGCCGCTCGTCTTCAACGCGACGGGCGCGTGGTCGCCGGCGCTCGCGCGGCGGAACGGCGTGCGGGTGCCGATGCGGCCCGGCAAGGGCGTCCACCTCACCCTCGACCGGCGCTTCTCGAACTACGGCGTCATCTGCGCGGCCGTGGACGGCCGGCAGATGTTCCTCATGCCGCACGAGCGCGAGTCGATCATCGGCACCACCGACGACGACTACTACGGCGACCCGGACGATCTCGAGGCGACGAACGACGAGGTCGAGTACCTCCTCGAGGGCACGGCCTCGCTCGTCCCAGGCGTGCGGGACGCGCGCGTCACTCGGGCCTGGTGCGGCGTCCGCACGACGCTCTACGAGTACGGCCCGAACGAGGACGCGCTCTCGCGCGAGCACCAGCTGCACGACGGCGCGGCGGAGGGGCTCGCGGGGCTCCTCTCCTTCGTCGGGGGGAAGCTCGCCTCGTACCGCGCGCAGGCGGAGGAGGTCACCGACCGGATCATGGACCTCCTCGGCCGCCCGCGCGGCGAGTGCCGGACGCACGAGGTGCCGCTGCCCGGCGGCGACGAGGTGCCCGACCCCGTGCTCCTCGCGAGGGATGGGCTCGTGGCGGCGCCGGTCGCGGCGCGGCTCGTCTACCGCCACGGCAGCCGCGCCCGCGAGGTGCTCCGCCTCGTGGCCGATGACCCGCGGCTCGGGCTCGTCCTCTGCCGCGACGAGGCGATCCTGGCGGCGGAGGTAGTCTACTGCGCGCGCCACGAGAAGGTGCGGCGGCTGCAGGACCTGCGGCGCCGCTGCCGTGTCGGGCTCGGCGCCTGCGCAGGCGTGGACTGCGCGCGCATCTCGGCGCAGCTCGCCGGGCGCGAGCTCGGCTGGGACGCCGACCGGATCCGGGCGGAGCTCGCGGACCTCCTCGATCAGGGGTGGCGCGAGCGGCGGGCGGTGCTCGACGGCGCGCAGCTCGCGCAGGAGGAGCTCGTCCGCGGAGCGACCGGGCTCCTCGAGGTGCCGTGGTGACCTCCGCGCGCGACGCGGACGTGCTCGTCGTCGGGGGCGGCATGGCGGGCGCGGTGGCCGCGCTCGCGGCGCGCTCCCGCGGCGCGTCGGTCGTCCTCGTGCGGCGCGCTCCCGGGGCGACCGCGCTCTCCTCCGGCGCCGTCTCGGTCGCGCCGGACCTCGGCGCGCTCCCGGGCGAGCCGCTCGCCTCGCGCCGGCCGCCGGTCGAGGCCGCGCGCCGCCTCGCCGCCGCCTGGCGCGACCACCCCTACGCGATCGCGGGCGTCGACCGGCTCGCGGAGGCGCTCGCCTTCGCCGCCGCCGAGCTCGCCGGCGTGCTCGCGCCGCCCCTCGACCGCCGCCGCTTCCTCGCGACGCTCTACGGCAGCGCGGTCGGCGCCGGGCTCTGCCAGCACGCGACGGCGGAAGGCGATCTCCTCGCCGTCCAGGGCACCCTCGCGGTCGCGGGCTTCCGGGGCCACGCGGCGTTCGACGCGCCGCTCGTCGCGGCGGGTCTCGCCCGCTACCGCCCGCGCGGCGGCCCCGAGGTGCGCGCGATCGAGCTCGACGTCCCGGCGCTCGCGCCCGGGGACGCCCGCCCGCACGAGATCGCCCTCGCGCTCGACCGCCCCGGCGCCGCCGAGGCGCTCGGGGACGCGCTCCGCGCCGCGCTCCCCGCCGGGGCGGGCGCCGCGCTCCTCGCGCCCGTACTCGGGCTCGACCCGGCGGCGCGGGTCCTCGAGCGAGTGCGCGACCGGGCCGGCGTGCCGGTCGCGGAGACGCTCTCCGACGTGCCGAGCATCCCGGGACTGCGGCTGCAGCGCGCCATCGAGGCTCGGCTCGTCGCGGCGGGCGTGGAGGTGGTCCAGGCGGACGTCGCCGCGGCCCCCGCGCCGGGCGAGCCCGTGCGGCTCGGAGATCGCGAGCTCCGCGCCGCCGCGTGGATCCTCGCGACGGGCCGGTTCGTCGGTGGCGGCATCGCGCGCCGCGGCGTCCTCGCCGAGCCCGCGCTCCGGATCCCGGTCCAGGCGGCGGAGGGGCGCGAGGGGGGCGTCCACCTCGCGCTCCGTCCGGCGGGTTCGCTCACCGTCCGCGACCGGCGCCGCCCGCAGCCGCTCCTCTCGGCCGGCCTCCGCGTGGACCGCGAGCTCCGCCCGCAGGACGAACGAGGCCGGCCGGTCCACCCGCGTCTCTTCGCCGCCGGCGCGGTGCTCGGCGGCCACGAGCAGGCGACCGACGGCACCGGCCTCGGCGTCGCGATCCTCACCGGCTTCCTCGCGGGCCACGCCGCGGTGGGAGAGCGCTAGATGGCGAGCCCCGGCGCACTCGTCTACCTCGCCTGGCGTGCGCTCCTCGCGCATCCGCTGAAGCGGCTCTTCCGGCAGCACGGGACCGGGCTCGAGCGCTTCCGCGCCGCCTACGTCTCGGAGGGGCTCGTCCCGACGCGCCCGGACGACCGCGCCATCGCGCAGGCCGCGTCGGCCTGCATCGCGTGTGGCCTGTGCGAGACCGGGTGCGACCTCGCGCGGGCGACGCCGGCGGTGCGCGCGCTCGGCCTCCATGCCGCCTTCAGGCTGTACTCGCGGAGCTTCGCCGATCTGCCGCTCGCGGCCGACGCGCTCGACGCGCTCGACGCGTGCGCGGGCTGCGCCGGCTGCGACGCGCTCTGCCCGACGCGCGTCCCCATCTCGCGGGTGCTCGCCCATCTGCGGTTGGCCGCGCGCCGCGGGGCGGGGTAGGACGCCGCCGCACCGCGTCCGGCCGGAGGCTCCATTCCCCGGCGGCCGGGGGCCGTGCTATTCCCGTGGCGCTCATGCGCGCGCCTCGTGACGCCCGGACCTCCATCACCCCGGAGCGCCGAAGCTGGGCCGCGGTGCGCGGGCGCGCCGGCCTCCTCGTGGCGCTTCTCGCCGCGGGGCTCCTCGCGACCGGGACGGCCGCCGCCGCGGAGACCGCCGCGGGCCCGGGCGCCGAGACCGAGATCGAGGGGGCGCCGTCGGCCGGGGCGCACGCCGCGGGCGACACGGCCGCGCCGGGCGGTGCGCCCGCAGAGCTTGGCGCCACCTGCTACCGCGTCGACGCCGGGCGGGTCGCCTGCTACGAGACGCCGCGCTTCTACTCGTTCCTGCTCGACGGGCCGCTCGACATCGGCCGCTGGCTGAAGCGCAGCTTCCGCCGCGAGAACGCGCTCGCGATCGGCGGGCTCGCGGTGGCGACCGCGGGGCTCGTCCTCGTCGACCAGGATCTGTCCCGCGCCGCCCACGACACCGGCCGCGCGGTGCACGTCTCGTCCACCGGCAAGCAGAAGGACATCATCCCCGGCGTGCCGATCCAGTACCCGACCGACCTCGGCTCCGGCCTCTACTACCTCGGCGACGGGATGGTACCCGTCGGGATCACCTTGGGGCTCCTCGGGTACGGGCTCGTCGCGTCCGATTCCCGGGCGCTACAGACCACGAGCCAGCTCGCCGGCGGCCTGCTGTCCGTCGCGCTCGTCGTGCAGACGCTGAAGCACGCCACTGGCCGGCAGAGTCCGAGCCGCGCCACCGAGCCCGGCGGGAGGTGGCAGCCGCTGCCGGATCCGACCGAGTACCAGAGGAACGTCCCGGCGTTCGACGCGTTCCCCTCGGGGCACGTGGCGACCGCGATGGTGACGATCACGGTGCTCGCCGACAACTATCCCGAGTACCGCCTCGTCCGGCCGATCGGCTACGGCCTCATGACGCTGCTCGGCTTCCAGATGATGAACAACGACGTCCACTGGGCGAGCGACTACCCGCTCGCGCTCGCGATCGGCTACGGCATCGGAAAGACCGCCGTCACCCACGGTCGCAGGGTCGTCGACTCCGCGGGCGCGCCAGGTGAGGCGAAGCGGCGCGATCCGGCGCCCGGCGTGACGTTCCTGCCGGTGCCGCTCCCCGGCGGCGGCGGGCTGACGCTCGCCGGCAGCTTCTAGAACAGGATCGCGACGCCGCCCGCGCTCGCGACGACGTCGAACGATCGGGGCACGCGGTTCACGCGGTGGAACACCCACGGCACCGCGAAGCCAACGAGCCCGCCGACCGCCGCGCCGGTGGCGACGTCGGTGAGCCAGTGCGCGTCGCCGGCCACGCGCAGGTAGCCGACCCCGGTGGCGAGGGCGATCCCGCCCGCCCACACCCACGGCGCGCTCGGGTACCCGCGCAGCGTGCCGATGGTCCCCGCCGAGGTCGCGAGCGCGAACGCGAACGACGTGTGGCCCGAGAAGAAGCTCCTGTTCCCGCCGCCGGTCGCCCCGTCGCCTGCCGACGGCCGGCGGCGCGCGAAGGCGTCCTTCGAGACGCCGTTCAGGTCGGTCGTGAGCGCGACCGCCTCGAGCATCACGAGCGCGTCCATCCAGAACACGGACGGCTCGCCCGACTCCCTCGCGAACCAGGCGGAGTTGAGGAGGACGGCCGCCGGGAGCACGCCGTTCGCGACGATGTCGGAGGTGAGGCGCGCCGCAGCGGGGTTGCGCCACATGAGCCGTTCGCGGGCGAAGTCGTCGAGCCGCCCCGAGCCGCAGATCTCGCAGTGCGCCGGAGCGGCGTAGGGCGACGCGAGCGCCAGCGCGACGACGGCCGCGGCGCCGGTGAGGGGCCCGTCCCATCTGGGCTCGACCCGGAGAGGTCCCGGCTCGGCCCGCGCGAGGGGCGTCGCGAGCACGAGCCCGAGCAGGACGAAGCGGACGAGGAGGGCCCAGCACGCGAGCGTCAACGACACCGCGCGATTGTCCCCGGAAGGGGCTACCGGATGCTTGCGCCGGATCAAAGGGGGGCATCGCGCCCGCTCATCACGGCTCGTGTGCGCGGCGGCCCCGACCACCCCCGCCTGTTATCCTCGAGCGCGATGAAGCCGTACCTCATCGTGAACCCGCGGAGCGCGGCGGGGCGGACGGGCCGCCACTTCGACCGGATCGCCCGGGCGGTGCGGACCGCGGTCGGTGACTTCGAGTGCGCCTTCACGAGCGCGCCCGGCGACGGCGCACGGCTCGCGCGCGACGCGGTCCGCTCCGGGGGAGCCCTCGTCGTCGCCGTGGGCGGCGATGGCACCGCGAGCGAGGTGATCGACGGCCTCGCCGCCGCTCGCCCGCGCGATCCCGATCCGTTGTTCGGCTTCATCCCGCGCGGCACGGGGGGTGACCTCCGCCGGACGCTCGGGATCCCGCAGGACCTCGAGGGCGCGGCGCGCTCGCTCGCGGGACGGCGGGAGCTCGTCTGCGACCTCGGGCGGATCGAGCTCACCGCCCACGACGGGACGGCCCAGGTCCGCCACTTCGCGAACGTGGCGGGGTTCGGCGTCGCGGGCGTCGTCGCGAGGGAGGTGAACCGCGGCCTGAAGCTCCGGGACGGGCGGCTCTCCTTCATGTTCGCGTCTGCGAAGGCGCTCCTCGGCTGGTCCGATCAGCCCGTCCGCTGGCGCGCCGACGGCGGGCCCTGGAACGAGACGCGGATCACCTCCTTCTCGGTCTGCAACGGCCGCTACTTCGGAGGTGGGATGCAGGTCGCCCCCGACGCGCGGGTCGACGACGGGCTCTTCGACGTCGTCATCTGGTCGGGGTTCGGCCTCGTCGACTTCGTCACGAAGAGGCGGATGCTGTACGACGGCACGCACGTGACGCTCCCGAACACGCGCGTCCTGCGCGCCCGGACCGTGGAGGCGGAGGCTGCGCCCGGCGCGCGCGTCCTGCTCGATGCCGACGGGGAGCAGCCCGGGACCCTCCCCGCGCGGTTCACGATCCTCCCGGGGGCGCTGCGCGTCCGGGTCGGCGAAGGTGCTTAGCATGTCGCGCATGAGACACGCCCTGTCCGTCCTCCTGCTCTCCGCCACGACCATCGCGTCGGCGGCCCCCGCCGGGAAGCGGCCCGTGACCTCGGCGGCGACCGCCATCCGCGCGACCGACCCCGGCGCGGAGCGCCCGATCGTGCGGCTCGTCACGCCGGACGACGTCTCGCGACTGTGCCGCGCACTCGAGCCGTCCGAGCGGCTGCGCACGCGCGGCGACGCGGTCGAGCGCGGCGAGGCGGAGACGACCCATGACGCCGCCCGGGACGCCGCGATCGTCGGCCGCTACGAGGTCGTGGCCCCCGCCGTGGGGCTCGCCTTCGCGCCGTACGACGGGCCGGAGCGCCGGCTCGCCCTCGCGGAACCGGTGCAGGTCCCCTTCGCCGAGGGGACCGCGCGGCTGTGGCCGATGGAGGAGCGCGGCCTCGCCGTCGAGATCGACGCGGCCGGCGCGCGGCGGGTGCTCGATGCCCAGCGGAGCGGGGCGCTCTCCCTCGCGCTCGTCTTCGACCTGCCGGACGACCCGGCCTGCGGGACGGGCGCGCGCGGCAAGAAGTTCACGCTCGCCGTCGAGCCCGTCTCGTGGCGCTGGCTCGAGGGCGCGACGGTGCTCGCCCGGGGCGGCGCCGGGGTGGACAGGCCGAGCCTCTCCGTCGCGCAGGGGGCGAAGCCACACGTCGACGTGGGTGAGCCGATCTCCGGGCCGGCCGAGGCGAAGAAGGCGGTGCTCGCCCGGGCGGCGGAGCTCGAGGCATGCTACGTGGAGGCGCTGAAGCGCGATCCCGGCATCGACGGCGTCCTCGTCGCGGACCTCGGCGGGCAGCGGCCCGCCATCTCGGCCGACTCGGTGGGCGACCTCGACCTCGCCGCGTGCGTCGCGAAGGCGCTCGTGCCGCTTGCTCCCGCGCAGGGGGGAAAGGTGGCGGTGCCGATCCGCTTCGAGCTCGACCCGCCCGGCACCGTGCGGCCGAAGCCGGCGCCTTGATGACGACCTCCGCCGCCCGGAGGGGACCCCGAGGCGTCAGGAGCCGCAGCGCCAGTACGCGGTGGCGACGAGCGTTCGCCGCTCCTTAGGCTCGCCGCGCTTCTTGAGCTCCGCGATGGCCCGGTCCTTCTCGCCGTAGCGCTGCGCCTCGGTCGCGCGCAGATCGTCGAGCTTGCGGCGGTACTCGCGCTCCGCGCGCTCGAGCAGGGCGCGCCGGTCGCGCAGGGGCAGGGCGCCGGCGTCGTGCAGCGCCCCGCGCGCCTTCCCCCAGGCGGCGCGCGCGTCCTCGACCACCTTGCGCGGCGCCACGAGCGCGTCCTCGACCGAGCGATCCCACCGCTCGCGCGAGGCGTCGAAGGTGGCCTGGCTGCGCTCCTGGATGGACGTGAGCAGCCGCCCGTGAAGCGCCTGGAGCGCCTCCTCCTGCGCGCTCCCGATGGAGATCGTCGCGCCGCGCGGACCCGCCCGGACCTCCTCGGCGGGCAGGGCCGCGAACGCGTCGGCGTCCTCCTGCGAGAGCGCGTGGAACCGCTCGCCGTCGAACCAGAGGACGAGGTGGACGACGCGCTCCTCCGAAACGAGCGCGTCGAACGCGAACTTGTAGGCGAACCACCAGCCCTCGCGCCCGGCGAGCGCGCCGAGCGAAGCCGGGAGCTCGCGGGCCGGAACCTCGAGGAACGAGACGGCGTCGTGCGGCCGGGCACGGACCTTCTCCGCGGCGTCGCGGACGAGCTTCGCGCGCTTCGTGCGGCCGCGCGCGGGGGCGGCGCCGGCCACGGGCCGCGCGTCCGCTGCCTCGGTCGGCGTCCCGTCCTCGAAGACCGCCTCGACGAGCGCGTCCTCCTCCGCCTCCCGGCGCGCCACCGCCTCCTTCGCGGTCTGCTCCGCCATCCGGAGCTTCGAGCGGACCTCCCCGTCGAACCGCTCGAAGAGCAGCGTGCGTGCCGCAGTGAGCCGCGCCGTGATCCGCCCGTCGAGGTCCGTGCGGAGCTTCGCGAACGCCTGGTCGATCTCCTCGCCCGACCGGCAGGACTGGTAGATCTCGAGGACGCGCCGCTCGAAGTCGATGCCGCTCCCGAGCGCGCCCAGGATCTCGTCGGAGGAGCCGAAGACGCCGTCGAAGAGGGCGAGCTTCTGCGCGAGCAGCTCGTAGAGCCGGGCGTCGGCAGCGTTCTGCCGGTTCAGGAAGTTGAGGACGAGGACGTCCCGCTGCTGGCCGTAGCGGTGGCAACGCCCGATCCGCTGCTCGACCCGCTGCGGGTTCCAGGGCAGGTCGTAGTTCACGACGAGATTGCAGAACTGGAGGTTCAGCCCCTCCGCGCCCGCCTCGGTCATGAGCAGGATCTGGGTGCGGTTCCGAAACTCGTCGACGAGCGCCTGCCGCTTGTCCGTGCCGGAGACGTCGCCGGAGAGGCACGTGACGGTGTAGCCCTTCGAGGCGAGGAGCCGCGCGAGGTAGTCCTGCGTGCGGCGGAACTCGGTGAAGACGACCGCCTTATCCGGCCAGCCGCAAGCCTTCGCGACGGTGAAGGTACGATCGAGGCCGCGGACGAGGGCGTCCCCCTTCGCGTTTCCCTGGATGGTCCGGGCGAGCTTCGCGCACGCGCGCAGCTCGGACAGCTCGGAACCCATCGCGCGGGCGGCGGCGGGGGCGCGCGGCCGCGCCGGGCCGCCGTCGTCGAACAGCTCCTCCGCCTCGTCGGCGAATCCTTCCATCTCGAGGAGCAGGTCGGTCTGCGCGGCGCACTCGACGCCGGCGAGCTTCTGCTCGAGCCCATCGGCGAGCCGGTCGAGCGTCGCGGCGAGCGCGAACGACGAGGAGGCGAGGATCTTCCGGTAGACGAGGACGAAGAGCGCGCGCCGGGCCTGCGGGATCGCGTAGGTGTCATCGCGCCGGAGGTAGTCGGAGACGCGGTCGTAGAGCTCCTGCTCCTGGGCGGTCGGCGCGAAGTCCTCGACGATCGAGCGACGCGCCGTGAACTTCACGTACTCCTTCACCTGCCGGCGGAGTGTCCGGACGACGACCGGCGCGAGCCGCGCCTTGAGGTCCGCCGCCTTGTCCTCGTCGAGCTCGCCCGCGGCGTACTGGAGCCGGAAGGTCTCCTCGTTCCCGAGCAGCGCGTCGTCGATGAACGCCGCGAGGCCGAGCAGCTCCATGAGATCGTTCTGGAGCGGCGTCGCGGTGAGGAGCAGCTTCGGGCAGCGGCGCAGCGCCTTGCGGAGCGCCTGGCCGGTGCGGTGGTCTCGCCGGTAGGCGTTCCGGAGGCGGTGCGCCTCGTCGATGACGGCGACGTCCCACTGCACCCGCTCGACCTCGGCGGCGCGCATCGCGGCGAACGGGTGCGAGCAGATGACGATCCCGCCCGTGTCGAACGGGTTCGTCCGGATCCCGTTCCGCTCGGCGGCGCGCACGCTGTCGCCGTCCACCACGTCGGAGTCGAGGCCGAACTTGCTCGAGAGCTCGTCGCGCCACTGCGCGCGGAGCGAAGCCGGCACGAGGATGACCGCGCGCGCCTTCCCCTCGGCGGCGAGCTGGGCGAGCACGAGCCCGGCCTCGACGGTCTTGCCGAGCCCGACCTCGTCGGCGAGGACGGCGCCGCCCGTCGGGAGCGACGCGAGCGCGAAGGCCGCCGCCTCGATCTGGTGCGGGTTGAGATCGACGGCGGAGTGGGCGAGGGCGGGAACGAGCCGCGAGGTGCCGCCGCCGCCGCGGGCGGTGAGCGCCTCCGCCGCGACCCGCTGGTGGAACCCGCTGAGCCGCGGCCGGACGGCCCGCGCGCGTGAAACGACCTGCGACACCCCGCCCATCCCCACGCCTCCCAGCGCCGCCGGTGCGCCCCGCGCACCCAACCGCCGGGCCACCGAAAGCGCCCGGCATCCAACGATACCGAAGGAGACTGTACCAGCATCTCGATCCCAGGTGCACTCCCGAGGTAATTTCGGGGCTAAGGGCCCTCCTCTCGGGCCGAGGCGACGTGGATACGGCGATGGAGGCGACGTGAAGTTCACTTGCGAGCGTTGTGGAAAGCGCTTCGCGAGCGTGGACGAGCCGACGGCGGGGCGGGTCTACCGGATCCGCTGCCGCTGCGGGAACATCATCCACATCACGTCACCGCACGCCGAGCAGGACGCCGCGAAACGGCAGGGCGGTCAGCCGTCGCTCGACCGACCCCGCATCACCGGCGCGACGCCGACGGGCGCGGCGATGCCGCCCATCCCCGCGGGCCAGCGGAGCGTCATCCCCGCGGGTGACGCGACCTCGCGCGTCTCCCTGACGCCGTCGCCGGCAGCGCGGATCCACGATCCGGCGGTGCCGCGCCGGACCGAGCCCGCCGTCCGGACCGCGACGGGCGCGCAGCGGCCCGCGACGTCGCGGTCGCCCACCGGGACGCACCCGGCCGCGCGCTCGGTGACCGGATCGCACCCGCTCGCGACGCCCGCCTCCGCCCTCGACGCCTCCGCCGAGCCGGCGCCGCGGTTCGAGCCCGCGCTCGAGCCGCGCGAGCCCACTCCGCCGCGGAGCCGGTCCCCCGGCGCGAAGTCCTCCTCGTTCGCGATCCCCGCGCAGCCGGCGAAGTCCATCCCGCCCCGCGGCACCGCCGCGGGTCAGCCGGCGTTCGGGACGACCGCGGACGTCCCGCTGCCGTCTCGCGGGCCGGCGACCGCCCCACCGCGCCGCAAGCCCACTCGCACGATGCCCGCGGCGGAGCCGTTCGATCCGTTCGCCGCCGCCGCCGCGCACGCCGCGGCGCCGCCGTTCGATCCATTCGCGCCGGTCGCCGGCCACGACGTGGCGGACCAGATCGATCCGTTCGCAGCGGCGGCCGCCCACGCAGCGCGCTCGAACCCGTTCGACACGACCGCGCCCGTCGTCTCTCGCGCCGCAGCGTCCCCGGCCGTCCAGCGCGACGCCGCGGGCGGGGCGCACGACGCGGAGGACGAGGCCTCGGTCGATCTTTCCGTCTCCGAGCAGTACGCGCTTCCGAAGCCGAAGAAGCGGCATCACTCGGGCGCCGTCGCCGTCGTCACGGCGGTCCTCGGCCTCGCCATCGTCGGGGTCGCGGGCGCGTACGTCTGGAAGACGAAGGTCACGCGCGAGCATGACGTCGTCTCGATGGCGCCCGCGCGCCCGGTGCCCGCACCGCCGCCGCCGCGTGCCTCGCCGCCTCCCGCCGAGCCCATCGCCGCGGCTCCGGCGCCTGCGCCCGTCGCGCCAGCTCCGGTCGCGCCAGCCCCCGTCGCGCCCGTCTCCGCGCCGGTCGCGCCAGCTCCGATCACGGCGGTCCCCGGGCCCGCCGTACCGCCTGCAGTCGTGGTGGCCCCGGCGCCGCCTGTCCCGGCGGCTGTCCCCGCACCCCCTGCTCCGGTCGCACCGCCCGCGGTCGCCGTCGCCCCCGAGCCGTCGAAGGCCGCGCCGCCGCCCCAGCCAGCGCGCGTCGCCACCACACCGCAGAAGCAGGCGAGGCCCTCGAAGCCGGAGCGCGCGGTCCCACCGCCTCGCGCGCCGGAGCGGAAGGTGGCGGCCGCCGCCCCCGTTCGCGAGCCGGTGCGCGAGCCCGTGCGCAGCGCCCCCGCAGTCGTCGAGCGCGCGCCGGATCCGCCGAAGGCGGCGCCGCCCCCACCGCCCAAGGCCGCGCCGCCGCCACCCCCCGCACCGACGCCCGCACCACCCGTGCCGGTCGCCGCCGCGCCAGCGCGAGCGCCGGCGCCCGCCGCGAAGCCGGCGCAGGGGCTCGACCCCGCCCTCATGCAGTCGGTCATCGCGCGCGGCCGTCCGGGCTTCGACGCGTGCGTCGAGAAGGCGCTGCAGGATCCGGTCACCGCCTCGTACGCGGGGCGGAAGGCGGCGCTCCTCCTCCTCGTCGCGCCGAACGGGAAGGCGGAGGCCGCGCTCGAGGACGGCGATCTCGACGCCTCGCCGTTCGGCGCGTGCCTGCGCCGGGTCGCGGCGAAGATGGGCTTCCCCGCGTTCCAGGGCGAGGACGTCGGCGCCCGGATCGTGCTCGTGCTCGGCCGCGCGAACTAGCAGGCTGTTGAAATACCGCTCAAACCACAGCCGCTGAACCCTTTGGATCTCCCTCGCCCCCGCGAAGCGTAGAGGCTGGCGCCCCTCATGATTCGTCACATTCCCATTCCGGTCGCGCGATCGGGACCTCGCGTTCGCGTAGGAGCGCCGGACGGAGGGCAAGTCGTCTCTCCGGGGCATCGAAGGGGCGCTGCGGGCGAAGCGTCGCCGCGGGACCAAACCGTCCCGGCAAGATCGGCTTCCATGAGAAGGCCGCTCGATCTCATCGACGTGCCTTTCTCTCACGCGACATCCAGGCGAGCGCGCTCGGCCTCGAGCGAGATGCGCTCACGGCGGCGCCGCGAAGCCGACCATACCGCGACGGATTCCCCTGCGGTTCCTCTCCGCGTGAACCTGTCCATCCACGCGTCGCCGTAAACCTGGCGCGCGGCGAGCTGGTTGTGGAACCGGCAGAGGCATCTCGTGTTCTCGATCGTCGGCGGCCCACCCCGCCCCCGCGGCACCACGTGATCGAGCTCGACTTGATGAGTGGAGCCGCAGACGCCACCTCCGTCGACCGGCCATTGGCAGCGCCCGCCGTCGCGCTGCCAGACGGCCCGCTTCACCCGGGCGGAAACGTGGTCCGGCTTCGCAGGCGGTGGCTCGCGCAGTGGCTTCTCGACGAGCCCCTTCCGCTTGGCGTGGCGCTCGAGGAGGAGGTCGAGACCGGCCTCCAGGATCTCGCCCTCGCTGGCGCCGGGATGTGAGTGGGAGAGCGCGGCGCGAGTGGCCGCGAGCTTCTCCATGAACCGGCGCGACACCGTCACGTGCAGTCGCCGAAGATCGGCGCTGAGAGGCTCGATGGCGGTGCGCGGCGCCGACGCCGGGACGGTGGGAGTCGGCTCCTGGATCGGGTTGGCATGGGGAGTTTCGTCCGGATGAAATGGGAATTCTTGGATTGGGTCCCGCGCTGCGGGCGCGGCGAGGGCAGGCGCGCGCGCGGCCATCGTGGGGCGCACCGCCGTGACGACCGCGCGGTGCGGTCCGGCCTCGGCCGGACGGAGCGCGGCGGAGACCGCCTTCGCGCCGGACTTGGACAGATGGAACAGCACCTCGGCCCGGAATATTGGGGCGCACCGTCCAACGTGAAGCTCGCGGGTGGCCGCAAGCCGATCTCGTCACCGGCGCTTCGTCTTCGCGGACACGCCTCGGCCGCCGCACTCCTCGTTGCCCGAATCCGGTCACCTTTCGGCTCGTCCCCTCGCGCATACGCAGTCGTCGTACGGCCCCTCGCTCGGCCGAGATGCGACGAATCGTGAGGCTGGCGCCCGGGGGCGAGGGAGAACTCGGTGATGGCTTCCGCCGGCCGTCGAGGCGGCTTCTTCAACGGGCCTGCTAGAGCGCGACGTTCAACGCGCGAACACCTCTTCGACCCGCGTCGTCCGCACCGCCTCCGGCCGGATCCCGAGCTTCAGCGCGCCGATGCGGCGGTCCTCCTCGAGCAGCTCGGGCGGCTGGTCCGCCTCGTAGACGACCGTTGACGGGCCGTCCGCCACGAGCGCCTGGGCGAGCGCCTTCGCGTCCTTCGTGACCGCGACGATCGAGAGGTCGATGCCGGAGAGGTGCCGGCGGATCGCCGCGTTCACCTCGGCGCGCGTGAGCCGCGCGAGGCCGTCGCGCACGTACGAGCCGAGCTCAGGGATCCCGTACCAGCGCGAGTCGAGCGCTGCGCCGACTCGGTCGTCCTGGCGTGCGGTGAGGAGCGCCACGTTCTTCTGGAGATAGGCGCGCGCCTCCTCGAACTGCGCCTCGCCGAGCCCCTCCTCCACGAGACGGCGAAGCTCGTGGATCGCGATCCGGAGCGCCATCTGCGCGTTCCGCGGCACGACGGGCCGGATCCAGATCTCGAACAGCTGCGCGCGACGGGCGACGTTCGGATCCGGGTCGAGCTGGAACATGCCGCGCGGGAACGCCTCCACATACGCGTACGCGCCATAGCTGAGCCCGCGGGTCTCCCGGATCCGCTGATAGAGATGGGAGGTCGCAGACCGGTGCTCGCCGAGCCAGGTGCGCGCGACGCAGAGGGCGAGGAAGTCGGGGTCGCCGCGGACGACGTCGAGCGGGTGGCCGAGCGAGAGCGCGGTGCCGCGCGTGTCCTTCTCGACGATCTCCACCTCGATGCCCTTCGGGCGGCGCGCGGCGACCTCGGTGCGCGGAGGGGGCGCGCCCGCCGGGAGCGAGCCGAGCTCGCGCCGGAGCCGCGCGAGGAGCGCGGGCGGCGCGTCGCCCCCGAGGCCGACGACGAGGTCCGCGCGGACGTAGCGCTCGCGGACGAACGCCTTCACGTCGTCGAGGGTCACCGCCTGGATCCCGGCGACGGTGCCGACCGCCGGGTGAGCGTACGGCGTGCCCGCGAACAGGTTCGCCTGGAGCCGCTCCTTGCCGAGCTCCTCGTCGTTCGACTCCCGCAGGTCCTGCACGAGCGCGTTCAGCGCGTCGTCCTTCACGCGCCGGAAGTCCTCCTCCCGGAAGCCGGGATCGGCGAGCTGTGGGAGCGCCACGTCCACGAACCGCTCCCACCCGTCGCGCGGGAAGGTGCCGGTGAGCGTCACGAGCTCCTTGTCCACCTGGGCGGAGAAGCTCGCGGCGAGCGGGTGGAGCGCCTCGCGGATCTCGTCGATCCGCATCCGGCGCGAGCCGGCGTCGGTGAGCATCGCGGCGGCGAGCGCGGCGAGCCCCTCCTTGCCGCGCGGGTCCCGCGCGCTGCCCGCCTGGAAGAGGAGCTTCAGCGTGACGACCGGCAGGGGCGAGGGCACCGTGACCACCGGGACGTCCGCGTCCGCGGGAAGGGGGGCGAGCGACGCGAGGGGCGGCGCCTTCTCGATCCCGGCGGGCAGCGGCTCCTTCGAGAGCGTCGTCACGACGAGCCGCGCGTCGGTCACCCACGCGCGCGCGGCGCGGAGGACGTCCTCGGGGCTCACCGTCGCGAGCGCCCGGTACACCCGGTTCACGGTCCCGTAGGAGCGCTCGAATACCGCGTGGCGGGCGATCACCTCCGCGACCGCCTCGGTCGAGTCGAGCGACCGGATGAACCCGTTCCGCGCCGCGGAGAGATCGTCCGCGAGCCGCTTCGCGTCCGGCGCCTCGGCGCGGGCGCGGGCGAACGTCCGCAGGATCTCGTCGCGCACGCGGACCGCGTCCTCGGGCCGCTTGAGGCGCGCCGCGACGGCGAAGAGCCCGGGATCCAACGTCGGGCCGGCATCGGGGGCGAGCGAGTCCACGACCTGGTCCTCGACGACGAGCCGCCGGTAGAGGTCGGAGGTCGGGCCGAACCAGTGCTGGAACACGAGCGTCGCTGCGGCCCACTCCTTCGTCGCCGAGAACGCGGGCCCGTGGAACGCGACGGTCACCCACGGCAGGGTGGGGGTGGACCAGGGCACGTGCGCGTACACCTGGCCCGCGGGCGCGGGCTCGGTCGGGACCTCGACGGCCGGCGCGCCGCGCTTCCAGCGGCCGAAGTGGCGCTCGACGAGCGGCAGGGCCTTCTCGGGGGCGACGTCGCCCGCGACGACGAGGGTCGTGCGCTCGGGGCGGTACCAGCGCGCGTAGAACAGGCGCGAGTACTCGTACTGGTTCGGCATGTCCTCGATGTCGGCGAGGAACCCCATCGTCGTGTGCTTGTACGGGTGGACCTGGAACGCGGAGTCGCGTTGGGCCTCCTCGAGCTTCATCGTCGGGTTCGAGACGCTCTTGTCGTACTCGCCGAGCACCGCGCGCGATTCCGTCTTGAACAGGTCGACGGAGTAGTCGAGGTTCATGAACCGATCGGCCTCGAGCTCGAGGACCTTGTCGAGGTCCTCCTTCGCGAACGTCACGTGGAAGTTCGTGAGGTCGTCCGCTGTGTAGGCGTTCTGCCGTGCGCCGATCCGCGTGATGACCGCCTGGTAGCGGTCGGGCGGGAAGGCCTTCGTCCCCCGGAACATCATGTGCTCGAAGAAGTGGGCGAAGCCGGACTTGCCGGGCTCGACCTCGTTGCGCGAGCCGGTCTGGACGGAGAGCTGGACCGAGACGAGCCCGGGGAAGCCGGTGGGGACGACGATCACGCGCAGCCCGTTCGGAAGCGTCCGCTCGACGGCGCGGAACGGGAGCACGTCCGTCGCGGGCTTCGCCGCGGGCGCGCCGCCCGCCGCGAGCGCGGGGAGAGCAAGCGCGAGCGAGAAGGCGGCCGCCGTGTTGGTGCGCATGCGCGGACGTAACCACGCACCCGGCGTCCCGGCAAATCGAAGCCGCTCACCGGGCGGTGTCGCGGCACCCCGGCGGAAATGCGGCCCCCCGTACGGGGCTCGCGCGCCGTCGGCCCCGCAGGGGACCGCGCGCTCGCGGTCCCGCTGCGGTAGTCCAGGTTCCGGCACGAGCGACGCTGGGTGAACGTCGTCTCGCGCGCGGAGACGCCATGTACCACCAGAACTACAATCCCTTCGGAAACGCGTTCCTCTCGACGCTCGTCGCGGCCGTCCCGATCGCCGTCCTCCTCTACTTCATCGCGCTCCACCCGCACCGCGACAGGGAAGGGGTGCGCCACCTCGGGATCCCGGCGCCCTATGCCGCCTTCTACGGCGTCATCGCGGCGTTCCTCGTCTCGTGCATCCCGTTCGGAATGCCGCTCCGCTCGGCGGTCTCGGCGTTCGCGCTCGGCTCGCTCTCCGGCTTCCTCGGGATCATCTGGATCGTCCTCGCGGCGATGTTCCTCTACACGATGACCGTCACGGCCGGGAAGTTCGAGATCGTGAAGGAGTCGATCATCCACATCTCGTTCGACCGCCGGCTGCAGGTCCTGCTCATCGCGTTCTCCTTCGGCGCGATCATCGAGGGCACGTCCGGGTTCGGCACGCCGGTCGCGATCGCCGGGGCGGTCATGGTCGGCCTCGGGTTCTCGCCATTCCAGTCGGCGGTCCTGAACCTGCTCGCGAACACCGCCCCCGTGGCGTGGGGCGCGATCGGCACGCCCATCGTCACGCTCGCCGCGGTCTCCGGGCTCGACCAGGTCACGCTCTCGGCGATGGCGGGACACCAGCTCCCCTTCGTCTCGATCCTCGTCCCGTTCTGGCTCGTCGCGACCTTCGTCAAGATGGAGGGCGGGAGCTGGCGCGAGGTCTGGGAGGTCTGGCCGGCCGCGCTCGTGTCCGGCGCCTCCTTCGCGCTCATGCAGTGGCAGGCCTCGGGCTGGCCCCCGACCCACCTCATGACCGACGTCGTCTCCGGCGTGTTCTCCGTCGCCTGCACCGCGATCTTCCTGCGGTTCGTCTGGCACCCGAAGACCCGCTTCCTGCTCAGATCCGAGCGGGCGGCCGGCCAGCAGGTCCAGACGATCGACAAGTCCGCCTGGAAGTACCCTTACAGCGTCGGCGCGACCGTGTACGCGTGGCTGCCCTGGGCGATCCTCATCCTCGCCTGCGCGCTGTGGGGCGCCCCCGAGTTCAAGAAGACGCTCAACAACCTCTTCTCGGGCGTGAAGTTCGACACGACGCTCTTCGGCTCGAAGTTCACGGGTACGCTCTCGCTCCCGGCGTGGGACATGCCTGCTCTGCACAACCTCGTGCAGCGCACGCCGCCGGTGGTGGCCGCGGGGGCGAAGCCGGAGGCGGCCCGCTTCACGATCAACTGGCTCTCCGCCGCGGGGACGGGCGTGTTCGTCGCGGCGCTCCTCACCGGACTCGTGCTCCGGCTCAGCGCCGCCCAATGGCGCGAAGCGATCTCGCGGACGCTCCGCCGCATGAAGACGCCCGTGCTCGTCATCGGGCAGGTGCTCGGGCTTGGCTTCCTCACCCGCTACTCCGGCACCGACGCGGTGCTCGGGCTCGCGTTCACCCGCGCGGGCGCGGGCTACCCGTTCTTCGCGGCGTACCTCGGCTGGCTCGGCGTCTTCCTCACCGGCTCGGACACCGCCTCGAACGCGCTCTTCGGAAGCCTCCAGCGGATCACCGCGCAGCAGCTGAAGCTGAACGAGATCCTCATCGTCGCGACGAACTCGACGGGCGGCGTGATGGGAAAGATGATCGACGCGCAGTCGATCATGGTCGCCTGCGCGGCCTGTTACGAGGACCCGAAGGAGCGGGCGCACGCGCTCGGGCCGATCTTCCGGACCGTCTGGTGGCACTCGCTCGCGGGCGCCGCGGTCATCGGGATCATCGCCCTCCTGCAGGCCTACGTCTTCCCGGGCCTCATCCCCATCCCGCCGCTGAAGTGACGCGCTAGGCGAGGTTGTGAAACACCCGCTGGACGTCCTCGTCCTGCTCGAGCGCGTCCACGAGCGCGAGGACCTCCTTCGCCTGCTCCTCCGGCAGCTCGACCGGCGTCTGCGCCACGTATTCGTGGTCCGCCGAGACGAGCGGGAGCTTGCGCTGCTCGATCGCCGCCTGGAGCTGACCGAAGCTCTCGAAGGCGCAGCGGACGACGAGCTGCTTCTCGCCCTTCTCGCCCGTCCCCTCTCCCATCTCCTCGAGCCCGTGGTCGATGAGATCGAGCTCGAGCGCGTCCGGGTCGAGGCCCTCGGGGGCGAGCCGGAAGACGCCCATCCGCTTGAACTGGAACGCGACGCTGCCCGTCGTCCCGAGGTTGCCGCCGTGGTTCTTGAACGCGACCCGGACGTTCGCGACGGTGCGGACCACGTTGTCCGTGGCGGTCTCGACGATGACCGCGACCCCGTGCGGCGCGTAGCCCTCGTACAGCACGACGTCGTACGCCTTCTGGTCCTGGCCGCTCGCCCGCTTGATGGCGGCCTCGACCTTGTCCTTCGGCATGTTCGCGCCGCGCGCGTTCTGCAGCACGCGGCGGAGCGCCGCGTTCGTGTCGGGGTGCGGCCCGCCCGCCTTCACCGCGATGACGATGTCCTTCGTGATCCGGGTGAAGACCTTCGCCATCCGGTTCCACCGGGCGAACATGGTGGCCTTGCGGGTCTCGAAGATGCGTCCCATCGGTCGTGGTCCTCGCCGCGTGGTCCCCGGGCCGCTCGGCCCGGTGGGGCGGGGATATATATCACCGGCGCGACGGCGGCGTAGGCGCGCTCAGAGCTCGCCGCGCGCCTTCACGTCCGCGTAGCGTCCGACCACCGCCGCGGCGAGCTCGCGGGCCGGGACGCTCTCGACGCGGACGCCGGCGGCCGCGAGCCGCAGGACCGCAGCCTCGCGTTCCTCGAGGATCGACTCGGCCGCCGCCCGCATGAACGCCTCCTCGTCGTCGCGCGGCCGCGCGGCCGCGGCGTCGGCGATCTCGGAGTCGGCGACGGCGGCGACGAGGACGAGGTGGCGGCGCCGGAGGTGGGCCGCGCGGGCGAGGAGCAGCGCGCTCGTGTCGGGATCGGCGAGGTCGGTGAAGACGACGACGAGCGCGCGCCGCCGCTGCCGCGCCTCGACGACGTCGAACGCCGCGGCGTAGTCCGACTCCTCGATGCGCGCCTCCGCGAGGTGGAGCGCGTCGGCGAGCGGGGCGAGCTGCGCGCGGCCGCTGCCCGGCGGAACGACCCGGGTCACCTCCGCGCCGAAGAGGACCGCGCCCGCCCGGTCGCCGCGCGTCGCGGCTGCGCGCGCGAGCGCGAGCGCGGCGTCCACCGCGTGGTCGAGCTTCGCCCGCCCGTCGCCGAGTCGCGCGGCGAGGTGGCGGCCGCAGTCGAGCAGCACCCAGAGCGTCTGGTTCCGCTCGGGCTGCCACTCGCGCACGACCGGAGCCCCGCGACGCGCCGTCGCCTTCCAGTCGATCGCCCGGACGTCGTCCCCGGGGAAGTACGCCCGCAGCGCCGCGAACTCGCGCCCTTCGCGGGGGCCGTGCGCCCGGGTCCGCCCCGCCTCCGGCCGCGCGCCGCCCGGCAGCGTGGCGAGCGCGCGGAGATCCGGGTAGACGCGCACCTCGCGCGCGAGCGGAACTCGCCACTGCCGCGCCGCGAGCCCGAGCGGCCCCGCCGCCCGGACGTGCAGGTCGCCGAAGCTGAACCGGCCGCGTGCGCGCGGCGTGACCTCATACGCGAGCCGTGCCTCACCGCCCGGCTCGAGCGCGAGCTCGCGGCGGTGGCCGCTCGCGTCGAAGGAGGCGGGCGGCGTGTCCGCGAGCTCGAGCCGGAGCGGGCGGCGCCACGCGCTCTCGAGCCTCAGCGCGACGCCGTTCCCGCAGAACGCCGAGAGCGGCTCGCGCACCCTCCGCGCGGCCCGGAGCGCGCCCGGCCCGGGGGCGAGCGCCGCGTCGAGGGCGACGAGTGCGAGGGCGGCCAGGTCGAGCGCGACGGCGGTGGCGAGGAGCGCGGGCGAGCCGGCGGAGGCGAGCGCGACGACCGCGCCGGCGACGAGGAGGAGCGCGGCGCGTGACGTCGGGAGCGGCACGGCCTACCTCGGCACCTCGACCCCGTCGAGCAGCTCGCGCACGAGGTCGTCCGGGGTTGCTCCCTCGAGCTCCGCCTCGGGTCGCAGGACGAGCCGGTGGCGAAGCGCCGCGGGAGCCATGGCCTTCACGTCGTCGGGCGAGAGCCACTCCGCGCCGCGGAGCGCCGCGCGCGCGCGGGCGGCGGCGAGGAGGGCGACGCCCGCGCGGGGGGACGCACCGAGCCGCACGCGCGGCAGCTCGCGACTCGCGCGGACGAGCGCGGCGACGTACGCGAGCACCGGCGGCGCGACCGGGAGCGCGCGCGAGCGGGCGCGCAGCGCGCCGAGGTCGTCGCGCGAGAGCACGGGTCGGACACCGGCCGCGTCGAGGTCGTGGCCGTCGAACCCGGCGGCGGCACGGCGCAGGATCTCCGCCTCGTCCGCCGCCTCGGGGTAGCCGACGCGGACCTTGAGGAGGAAGCGATCGGTCTGGGCCTCGGGGAGCGGGTAGGTCCCCTCGTACTCCACCGGGTTCTGCGTCGCGACGACGAAGAAGGTGGCGGGGAGCGGCTCGCGCGCGCCGTCGATCGTGACCTGCCGCTCCTCCATCGCCTCGAGGAGCGCCGCCTGCGTCTTGGGAGGCGTGCGGTTCACCTCGTCGGCGAGGAGCACCTCCGTGAAGACGGGGCCGCGCCGCAGCTCGAAGGTGCCCGCCTGCGCGCGGAAGATCGAGGTCCCGAGGATGTCCGACGGCATGAGGTCGGGCGTGAACTGGATCCGGCCGAAGCGCAGGTCGAGCGCGCGAGCGAGCGCCTTCGCGAGGAGCGTCTTCGCGACCCCCGGGACCCCCTCGAGGAGCACGTGCCCGCCAGCGAGGAGCGCCGCGAGGAGCTCCGCCACCGCCTCCCGCTGGCCCACGACGGCCTTGCCGATCTCGGCCTCGAGGCGGACGGCGGCATCGGGGACGGACATGGCGGGACCGTACCACGCGGTCGGGAGCGGCCCGTGCGCGGAAGGTCTACCTCGCGGCGCGGGGGACGGGCGCGCGCTCGTCACAATCCGCTTCGGAAGGTGACCGGGCGGGCGGGGGACCGGGTGCTGACCGAGTGCCGCAGCCCCGGAGAGAAGACGACGCCCGGGCCGGCGCGCTGGTACCCTCGACGAGGCTCGCGACTTCGTGAGCCCGCGGGGGATTCGTGCGGGAGACGTCCAGGGCGGCGGAGACGACGCGCGACATCGCTGGCGACCCGGTCGAGGCGCTCGTCCGCGCCGAGAGCGTCCGCGTGCTGTTCGACCGGAACGCGATCGCGCAGGTGACCGTCTTCGTGAACTCCGCGATCGTGGTCGTGGCGCTGTGGGGTCATGCGCCTCCGGGCAGCCTCGTCGCGTGGGCAGGAGCGCTGTGGCTCGTGGCGGCGTACCGGCTCGCCCTCGCCGCGCGCTTCCGCCGCGCCCGTCCGCCGAGCGGCGAGGCCGGACGCTGGGCGCGGTGGTTCACCGTGGGCGCGGCAGTGAACGGCCTGATCTGGGGCACCGCCCCCCTCCTGCTCCGCGACGGCGTGCCGTTCGCGTACCTCATCTTCCTCGCGTTCGTGCTCGGCGGCATGTCGGCGGGCGCGGCGCTCAGCAACGCGAGCCTGCAGCCCGCCTTCCTGGCCTTCACGGTCCCAGCGCTCTTGCCGATCCTCGTCCTGCTGCTCTCGGGCGGGGACCGGCTGAGCGTGGGCGCGGGCGTCCTGGTCGCGATCTACTGCGTGGCAGTGTCGGCGATCTCGCGGTCCGGGGGCCGGGCGCTGGCACAGGCGGTACGCCTCCGCTTCACCAACGCGGAGCTCGCGCGCGGCCTCTCCGCGCTCAACTCGGAGCTCGAGGCCCGCGTGGTCGAGCGGACGGCGCAGCTCGAGGCGGCGCGGTCGCGCGAGCGCGAGGCCGAGACGCAGCTCGCGCGCGCGGCCCGGCTGGCCATGGTCGGGACGCTCGCGGCCGGCGTCGCCCACGAGGTCAACAACCCGCTCACCTACGTCCGCTCGAACCTGAGCTACGTCCGCGCGGAGCTCGGCGGCCTCGGCGGCGACCCTGTCGTGCGCGGCGACCTCGCCGAGGCGCTCGCGGAAGCGGCGGATGGCGTCGAGCGGGTGCGGGAGATCGTCCGGCACCTGATGGCGATCTCCCAGATCGAGACGCGCGGCGAGACGCAGGCGGGGGACCTGCACTCCACCCTCGACCTGTGCGCGGACATGGTCCGCCCGGAGCTCGACGGAAGGGCTCGGCTCCGTCGCGAGTACGGCGAGATCCCTCCGGTGCTGGGCAGCCGGAGCCGCCTCGTCCAGGTGTTCCTCAACCTGCTCGTCAACGCGTCGCATGCCGTGCCCGAGGGCGATCCCAGAGGCCACGAGATCCTGATCGCCACGCGACTCGATCCGGACCGCGCCTGGGTCGTCGCCGAAGTCTCGGACACGGGCTGCGGGATCCCGGAGGCGCACCTCGAGCGGATCTGGGAGCCCTTCTTCACGACGAAGCCCGTCGATCAGGGCATCGGGCTCGGACTCGCGATCTGCCGCGCCCAGCTGGGTGCGCTCGGGGGGACGATCGCGGTGCGGAGCCGCCCGGGGGTGGGTAGCACCTTCACCGTGCGGCTAAGGCCGGCGGGCGACGGGCACGGCGGCTAGGTACGTCGCGGGCGGCCTGCTCTCCGGCAAGCACCGCGCGGGCGCGCCGCCGTCCGGCAGCGAGCGGCGCCCTCGCACGCGGCGATGTCAGCCCTCTTGCGGCCCGGGGCCGGGCAGCGGGACGCCCGGATAGATCTTCACCACCGCGGAGTCATCCTCGCCGCCGTGCCCCTCCGCCGCCGCGAGCAGGAACATCTGATGGGCGGTGGAGGTGAGCGGGAGGGCCATCCCGAGCTTGCGGGCGGAGTCGAGCACGATGCCGAGGTCCTTCACGAAGATGCTCACCGCGGAGAGCGGGGTGTAGTCGCCGGTGAGGATGTGCGGCACGCGGTTCTGGAACATCCAGGACGAGCCGGCGCTGCCGCAGATGACCTCGTAGACGACCTCCGGGTCGGCGCCGGCCTGGATGCAGAGCGCCATCGCCTCGGCGGCAGCCGCGATGTGCACGCCGGCGAGGAGCTGGTTCACCATCTTGACCTTCGAACCCTGGCCGGAGCGGTCACCGAGCCGGTGGACCTTGGTGGCGATCGCCTCGAGCACCGGCCGCGCGCGCTCGAACGCGGCCGGGTCCCCCGAGGCCATCACGGTGAGCTCCCCCGCGGCGGCCTTCGCGGCGCCGCCCGACAGCGGCGCGTCCACGTGGAGGAGCCCCATCGCGCGGAGCCGCTCGCCCAGCCCCGCCGCGTACTCCGGAGCGACGGTGGCGCTGCTCACCACCACCGCTCCGCGGCGCAGCGCCGCGGCAGCGCCGGCGGGGCCGAAGAGCACCTGCTCGGTCTGATCGGCGTTCACGACCAGCACGACGAGCGCGTCCACGCGACCGCCCAGCTCGGCCGGAGTCGCGGAGGCGAGGCCGCCCTCGTCATGCAGGACGCGCAGCAACTCGGGCCGTACGTCGAACCCGTGGACCTCGAGCTTCGCGCGGAGGAGCGACCGTGCGACGCCGAGCCCCATCGACCCGAGGCCAATCACCCCCACCCTCATCGGACGCTCCGCTTCCATGTCGTGCTCCCCGTGCTGGCCCCGAAGAGGGTCGCAGGCGTTCATTGGCGTGGCGCGGCCCGGGGGGGAGGTGCGGCAATGTCGAATTGTCGTCATACAAGTTCGCATCAGCGGGACCACCGAGGCCGCTCCCCTTCGGGTCCGCGCGCGATCGAGCGCGGGGCGGCCGGCCGGGAGGGGCACCGAGAAGGCGCGGGCATGGCGGCGGTCGAGATCCGGGGGGTCGAGAAGCGGTTCGGCTCGACCCCCGTCATCCACGGCATCGACGTGGACATCGCGGACGGCGAGTTCGTTGTGCTCGTCGGCCCCTCGGGGTGCGGCAAGTCCACGCTGCTCCGGATGATCGCGGGGCTCGAGGAGGTCTCGGGCGGAGAGATCGCGATCGGGGGGCGGGTCGTGAACGACGTCCCACCCAAGGAGCGGGACATCGCGATGGTGTTCCAGAACTACGCGCTCTACCCGCACATGACGGTGTTCGACAACATGGCGTTCAGCCTGCGCCTCGCGAAGGCCGGCCCGCAGGTCATCCGGCAGCGCGTCGGGCGAGCGGCGGAGATCCTGGGGCTCGAAGACCTGCTCGAGCGGTTCCCGCGCCAGCTCTCGGGCGGCCAGCGGCAGCGCGTGGCGATGGGGCGCGCGATCGTGCGCGACCCGCGCGTCTTCCTCTTCGACGAGCCGCTGTCGAACCTCGACGCGAAGCTGCGCGTGGCGATGCGCTCGGAGATCCGGGAGCTGCACCAGCGGCTCAAGACCACCTCGGTCTACGTCACGCATGACCAGATCGAGGCGATGACGATGGCCGACCGGATCGTCGTCATGCACGACGGCCGCGTGGAGCAGATCGGAGCGCCCCTCGACCTGTACGACGCTCCGCGAAACCTGTTCGTGGCCGGCTTCATCGGATCACCGGCGATGAACTTCCTGCGCGGCGTGCACCGGCGGCGCGAGGGCGTCCTCTCGGTGGAGCTGGAGGCCGGCGGCTCCGTGCCCGCGCCCGCGACCCAGGCGCCGGATGGCGCGCGGGTCGTCTACGGCGTCCGGCCGGAGCACCTCGCGCCCGCCGCCGAAGGCACGGACCTGGCGGGCGAGATCGTCGTGGTCGAGCCGACCGGCGCCGACACGCACGTGGTCGTCCGGACGGGCGACGGCGAGCTCGTGGCCGTGTTCCGCGAGCGGTACGCGCTGCAGCCCGGCCAGCGGATCCACCTCCAGCCCGACGTACCCAAGACGCACCTCTTCGACGCCGCAAGCGGATCGAGGCTCTGACCGCCGCCGGCGGCGGCAGCGCCGCAGCCCAACGACCGAAGGAGGACCGACCGATGCCCAAGATCACCCGACGTGATTTCGTGAAGGCCACCACCGCAGCCGCAGCCGGAGTCGCGCTCGGAGGCGCCCTCCCGCGCCGCGCAGCAGCGGCCGACCTCTCGTACAAGCCGGAGAAGGGCGCGAAGCTGAGGTTGCTCCGCTGGAAGCGCTTCGTGCAGGGCGACGAGGATCAGTGGCTGGCGAACACCAAGAAGTTCACGGAAGCGACCGGCGTCGAGATCCGGATCGACAACGAGGGCTGGGAGGACGTGCGTCCGAAGTCGGCGGTGGCGGCGAACGTGGGCAGCGGGCCGGACATCATCATCGGCTGGTTCGACGACCCCCATCAGTACCCCGACAAGCTCGTCGATCTCACCGACCTCGCGACCTACCTCGGGAAGAAGTACGGCGGCTGGTACGACGTCTGCCAGCGCTACGGCACGCGCGAAGGCAAGTGGATCGCGCTGCCGCTCGGGATCATCGGCAACCTGATGGTCCACCGGATCAGCCACGTGAAGGCGGCCGGCTTCGACGGGATCCCGAAGGACCTGCCGGGCTTCCTCAAGCTCTGCCAGGCGATGAAGGCGAAGGGCACGCCCGCCGGCCTCGCGCTCGGACACGCGGTCGGCGACGGGAACGACTGGGTGCACTGGGTCGTCTGGTCCCACGGCGGCAAGCTCGTCGACGAGAAGGGCAACGTCGCGATCAACTCGCCCGAGACCGTCGCCGCGCTCGAGTACGTGAAGCAGCTCTACCCGACGTTCATCTCGGGCACGCTCTCCTGGCTCGACCCGCACAACAACAAGGCGTTCCTCGACGGCCAGTGCAGCCTGACGAACAACGGGATCTCAATTTACTACGCGGCCAAGACCTCGCCGGACCCGAAGCTGAAGGAGATGGCGGCCGACATCGGCCACGGCGCCTGGCCCATCGGTCCGGTGGGGCGTCGCACCGAGTTCATGCAGGTGACGCAGGCGATGCTCTTCAAGTACTCGAAGTTCCCGAACGCCGCGAAGGAGTACCTGCGGTTCATGTGGGAGCGGGAGCAGTTCGACGCGTGGATGCAGGCGTCGATCGGGTACGTCACCGGGCCGCTCAAGGTCCAGGAGTCGAGCACGGTCTGGACGGTGGATCCGAAGCACACCCCGTTCCGCGACGTGGCCCAGGGGCTGCTCGACAACGGGTACGCCTACAAGCTCGGGGCGGCCTCCGCCGCCGCGATGGCCGACGCCATCCTCATCGATATGGTCGCGGAGGCGGCCTCGGGCTCGCAGACGCCCAAGGCGGCCGCGGAGCGGGCCGAGAAGCGGGCGCAGCGCTACTACAGGATCTGACGGAACACTCGAGAGCCGGCGCGCAAGCCCCGCGCGCCGGCGGGAGCAAACGTGCCCTCGGCCCTGGCCCTCCTCGCCAGACTCCAGAACAGCCGCAACGTGCTCGGCGCGCTCTTCATGATCCCGGCCGCGGCGCTCCTTCTCGTCTTTCTCACCTATCCGCTCGGGCTCGGAGCGTGGCTCGGCTTCACCGACGCAACCATCGGGCGCACGGGCCGGTTCGTCGGGGTCGCGAACTTCACCTCGCTCGTCCACGACCGGGTGTTCTGGCTCTCGGTGTGGAACACGCTCCTCTACACCGTGGTCGCGAGCGTCGTGAAGTTCGGCTTCGGGCTCTGGCTTGCGCTCCTCCTCAATCGGAACCTGCCGCTGAAGTCGTTCATCCGCGCGATCATGCTGCTGCCCTTCATCGTGCCCACGGTGCTGTCGGCCATCGCCTTCTGGTGGATCTACGACAGCCAGTTCTCGATCATCTCCTGGTCGCTGCAGCGCCTCGGCCTCATCGACCACTTCATCGACTTCCTCGGCGATCCGATCCTGGCGCGCATCTCGCTCATGGCAGCGAACGTCTGGCGCGGCATCCCGTTCGTCGCGATCTCGCTGCTCGCGGGGCTCCAGACCATCTCGCCCACGCTCTACGAGGCCGCGACGCTCGACGGCGCGAGCCGGTGGCAGCGTTTCCGGCACGTCACGTTTCCGCTGCTCACCCCGATCATCGCGGTGGTGATGACGTTCTCGGTCCTCTTCACCTTCACCGACTTCCAGCTCGTCTACGTCATCACGCGCGGCGGGCCCATGAACGCCACCCACCTCATGGCGACGCTCGCGTTCCAGCGCGCCATCCCGGGCGGTCAGCTCGCGGAGGGCGCGGCGATCGCCGGAGCCATGATCCCGTTCCTCGTCGCGGCGATCCTCTTCTCGTACTTCGGGCTCCAGCGCCGCCGCTGGCAGCAAGGGGGCGGTGATGCGTGAGCGCTCGTCCGAGGCCGGCGGGATGGACTACCTCGACACGCTGTCGCGCAGGGTGGTGACGCTCTATGTGCCGCTCCTCGCCTTCCTCGTCATCCTGCTCTTCCCCTTCTACTGGATGACGATCACCACCCTGAAGCCGAACGTCGAGCTCTACGACTTCAGGACCTACAGCCCGTTCTGGGTGGTCCACCCGACGCTCGCCCACGTGAAGAAGCTCCTCTTCGACACGAGCTACCCGAGCTGGCTGTGGAACACGGTGCTCGTCTCGGTGAGCGCCACGTTCATCTCGCTCGCCGCGAGCGTGCTCGCGGCCTACGCGATCGAGCGGCTGCGGTTCCGCAGCTCCCGCCACGTCGGGATGGCGATCTTCCTCGCGTACCTCGTCCCGCCGTCGATCCTGTTCATCCCCCTCGCGACGATGGTCTTCTCGCTCGGCCTCTTCGACACGCGGCTCGCGCTCATCCTCACCTACCCGACATTCCTCGTGCCGTTCTGCACGTGGCTCCTCATGGGCTACTTCCGCACAATTCCGTACGAGCTCGAGGAGTGCGCGGTGATCGACGGTGCGTCGCGGCTTCAGGTCCTCGTGAAGATCATCCTCCCGCTCGCCGTGCCCGGCCTCATCTCGGCCGGCATCTTCGCGTTCACGCTCTCCTGGAACGAGTTCATCTACGCCCTCACCTTCGTCTCCTCGTCCGAGGTGAAGACCGTTCCGGTCGGCGTCATCACCGAGCTCGTCGAGGGCGACGTGTACCACTGGGGCTCGCTCATGGCGGGCGCGCTGCTCGGCTCGCTGCCGGTCGCGATCCTCTACTCGTTCTTCGTCGAGCACTACGTCTCGGGGCTGACCGGAGCGGTGAAGGAGTAGGGCCGCGCGTCGCGCGCCCGTCGCGGGCTTGCGGCGGCGAGGATCAGCCCGCGAGCCGATCGCAGACGGCCCGCGTCACCTCCGCGGTCGTCGCGCCCCCCCCGAGGTCCGGGGTGAGGATCCCGCTCGCCGTCACCGCCTCGACGGCGGCCATGAGACGCCGGGCGGCGGCGTCCTCGCCGAGATGCTCGAGCAGGAGCACCCCCGTCCAGAAGGTCGCGATCGGGTTCGCGATCCCGCGGCCGACGAGGTCGAACGCGGAGCCGTGGATCGGCTCGAACATCGATGGGAAGCGCCGCTCCGGGTTCAGGTTCGCGGTCGGGGCGATGCCGAGGCTGCCGGCGAGCGCCGCCGCGAGATCGGAGAGGATGTCGGCGTGGAGGTTGGTCGCGACGAGGACGTCGAGCGACTCCGGGCGCAGCACCATGCGCGTCGTCGCGGCATCCACGAGCTCGCGGTCGGTCTGGACGTCCGGGTAGTCCCGTGCCACTTCCGAGAAGACCTCGTCCCACAGGACGAGGCCGTGGCGGAGCGCGTTCGACTTCGTGACGAGCGTGAGGTGCCGGCGCGGCCGGCGCCGCGCCAGCTCGAACGCGAACCGGTGGATCCGCTCGACGCCGACGCGTGTGAAGATGGCGGTCTCGCTCGCCACCTCGATCGGGAGTCCCCGGTGGGCGCGCCCGCCGACCCCCGCGTACTCGCCTTCGGAGTTCTCGCGGATCACCACCCAGTCGATGCGAGCGCGCTCCCCGAGCGGGCTGCGAACGCCCGGCAAGACCCGGACCGGCCGCACGTTCGCGTACTGGTCGAACCCCTGGCAGATGGGCAGCCGCAGACCCCACAGCGAGATGTGATCGGGCACGTCCCGGCTCCCCACCGCGCCGAAGAAGATCGCGTCGAAGCGCCGCAGTCGCTCGAGGCCGCCCTCCGGGATGTAGCGGCCGTCGCGGAGGTACGTCTCCGAGCTCCATCCGAAGGACTCGACCTGAAGCTGGAACCCGCCGTCACGCTCGGCGACCGCCCTCAGCGCCTCTAGGCCCGCTGCGATCACCTCGGGTCCGATGCCGTCGCCTGGGATGGCAGCGATCCTGTGCTCGCGCATCGTCGCCTCCGGAGGACGGGATCATAGTGAGGTCCGCGCGCCCGGTCCGCGGGCCGGGCGGGGGGGAACCGCGCGACGTCCGCCGCTACCGCGCCGTGCGCCGAACCGGTGTCCCCACCTCCGTCGTCCCGCGCGGCCGCCGCACCCGCGCGGGGGCCGCGCGTGCCTCGCGCGGGAGCGGCGATCGCGCAGGTACCAGGGGGCGTTGACGACGACCACCTGCGGGCCGCCGCTGAAGAGCAGCTGCAGCTTGAGGGCGGTCGCCGTGTGGCTGTGCAGGAGGTAGTGGTACCAGCGTCGCTCCACGAGCTCCGGCACGATCACCGCGACGAACCGCCCGCCGCCCTCGCGCGAGAGCCGGCGCGCGTACGACGCGACCGGATGAGCCACCTGGCGGAAGCGCGAGCGCAGGTGCACGAGCCGCGCTCATCCACGCACCGTGACGGAACTTCGCCGCCGCGATGACGACGAGCGTCGCCGCCGTGGCGATCGCGCCGGCGAGGTGCGTCGCGAGCCGGCGGCGCGCGCCGCGCCCGCGCTCGCGGGCCCAGTGCGCGACCATCCCGGCCTGCGACAGCGTGAACGCGGAGAACGCGCCCACCGCGAAGAGCGGGATGAGGCGATCGGTGATCCCGCGGAAGACGGCGAGCAGGAGCGCCGCGAGCACGGCGAGCACCACGATGCCGCTCGAGTAGACGAGCCGCGGCCCCGCGTGCGCGAACGCCTCCGGGAGGTACTCGTCGAGCGCGAGCTGGCGACAGAGCCGCGGGAAGTCCGCGAAGCTCGTGTTCGCGGAGAGGCAGAGCACCGCCAGCATCGAGGCGATCGCGGCGTAGTAGGACGGCCCGCGGCCCATCACCGCCGCGACGAGCTGGGAGAGCACGCTCTCGTACTCCGGCCCGCCGGGCTCCGTCGCGCCGACACCGTAGGCCCGCACGAGCCAGGCGATGCGCGGGACGCCGTCCAGGACGCCGAGCTTCTCCTCGTCCGCCTCCTCGTCGGGGATCGGCTTTCCGAAGAGCAGCTCGCGCAGCGACATGGGGGAAAGGTACGGGCGGGGGGCCCGCGAGGGTGGCCTGCGGGTTGGTTCGCGGCGCGTGCGGCCGCGGCGCAGGTGCGCTAGATGGTTCGACCCCGTCTTCCGGAGGACCCATGCCCGAGGCGCCCGAGATCGAGACCGAGAAGCTGCACGAGGCGATCGAGGAGCAGCTGGAGAAGCAGGGCGGCGGGTTCATCCGCAAGATCGCCCTCACCACCGCGCTGCTCGCGGCGCTCGCAGCGCTCGCGAGCCTCGAGGCCGGCGCCACCGTGAACGAGGCGCTCGTCCTCGAGTCGGAGGCGAGCCGGCTCCAGGCGGAGGCGAGCGACCAGTGGGCGTACTACCAGGCGAAGGGGGTGAAGGCGTCGATAGCGGAGAGCGCCGCCGCCACCTTCGCCGCCGCCGGCAAGGAGGCGCCCCCCGCGTACGAGGAGCGGCGCCGGCGCTACGCCGAAGAGCAGGACGCGATCCAGGAGAAGGCGAAGGAGAAGGAGCGCGAGCGGGACGCGAAGGAGCGAGCGGCTGGCCAACTCCTGCACGTCCACCACCGCTATGCCGCCGCCGTCGCCTTCTTCCAGGTGTCCATCGCGCTCGGCGCCGTCGCGGCGCTCACGCGGATCCGGCTCGTCTGGCTCGCGTCGATGGCGATCGGCGTGGCCGGGATCGCGTCCGCGGCGCTGGCGCTCGCGGGCGGGCGCTGACCCGGGCGCCCCAGCACGTGCAGGTGGTCGCGGTAGCGGTCCTCGGGCCCCGGGCCGCGCCGGGCGGCCAGGGGTAGTCCCGGGGCGCTTCGCTTCAGCTCGTCGAGGGATGCATCTGTCCCTGCGCCGGCGTCTGCAGGTCCTGGTTGAGGACCGCGTGGGCCGAGAAGATCCGCAGCGCCTCGCGCACGAAGGCGAGGTGCTGCTCCTCTTCGTGGAGGCGCCTCTCGAGCTCGCGCTTCGCGTCCACGTCTCCCGCCGCGTCGGCGAGCTCGACGAGCAGGTCCCACCCCGCGCTGTCGACGTGCTCCGCCGCGAGCAATGCGTGGAACAGGTGCGGGAGCACGGGGTCCTTCATGATCACCGCCTCGATGCCCTTCACCTCCCGCTCGGTCAACTTGGCCATCTCCGTCGTTCGCTTGGGGTCGCCGCCGAGGTTCCGGATGCACTGCTCCAGCCAGGTCTGGTGCTCCTTCTCCTGATCCCGAAGCCCCCGCACGTGCGGCAGCATTTCCGCGACGACGCGCTCCTCCTCGTGCGCCTGGCGCTCGCCCTGGTGGCCGGGCCGGCCGACCTCGCGCCGGATGTCGTCGTGCATCCCGCGGGTGGCATCGCTCCGGTAGCCGCTCAGCCCGTAGGTGGTGTAATCGCCGTCGCTCGAGCGCGGCCTCCCGCGGGCCGCCTCCTCCATCCGGTGGAGGACCCTGTCGTAAAGCTTCACGCTTGCGCGCTCGAAGGACAGCCGCTCTGCGAGCAGGTCAATGACCTTGTCCTTGTTCTTCCCTGCGAGCCGATCCATGTGGCCTCCCGCGTTAGAACGTGGAGCGTCGAAGCCACGCGGAACGTCTCCCTTTGGGCTGGTCGCCGCGCCAGGTTCATCTGCGGGGCGGCGACCAGGCGTCAGCCGCTCTCGCTCTCTGATCGCCGGCTCGCACTGCGTGCGGAACACCGGCCGGAAGCGCGATCACCTCGCCGGCCCCGACCCGCTCCTCTCGCCCTGCATCCAGCTCGAAGACGAGCTCGCCCTCCAGGACCATCGTGATCTGGTCCGCCTCGTGCGCGTGGCGCTCGAACCGCGTCCCCGGCTCCACCTCGAACCACGTGAGCATCACGCGCTCGAGCGCGACGGCGAAGTACGTGGCGCCGGCGACGTCCGGTCTCAGCCGAAGCACGTCGCGCGGATAGCGGCGCGCCTCGCCGGCGATCCTCCGGCGCATGCACACCGCCGTGGAGGGGCAGATCCCTCGGAGCTGCGGCAGCGCCGCGATGCCGGGGGGGACGCTCGCGCGGTCGACCTGCTCGAAGCCCTTGCTCGCCGCGTACTTCGCGGCGGTCGTCGTCAGCAGATAGGCCGTCCGCGCTCCGAGGAGCGACGCCAGGGCAACCGCCCGTTCGTGCAGGGCCGCGCCGATCCCCTTGCCGCGTACGTCGGGGCGTACCGCGAGCGAGCGGAGCAGGGCGTCCTCCCCGGCGACCTCGACGGCGATGCAGCCGACCAGCCTCCCCTCGGAGAGGGCGATCACGAACTCCGGGTGCGCGCCTGCCAGATCCTCGACGGGCAGCGCTTCGCTCGCGAGGAGCGCGCGGACGGCGTCCGCGTCGCCCACCTCTCCGAGCCTGAGCTCGACATCGTTCATGTGTGGCTCCCTCCGGCGATTCTCGCCGAGTGGGGTCTCCGAACGGCTTCGCCAGCTCCCGGCTCGAGCCGCGCGACGATCTGTCGGACGGTGTTGTGCACGATGCCGGCCGCCTCCTCACCGGTCGCGATCCGCTCCAGGATGGCGTCCAGCTCGTCGAGCTCGACGGCGTCGAACGATCGCAGCGCGTACTCGTCTTCGCGCCACGTCCGGAGATTGGCGAGGTGCAGCTCGGCCATCCGTGACGCCGGGATCTCGAGCACCACCGCCTGGGAATCCACCACCCGCCACGGCGAGGCAGCGAAGACCGACTCCAGACGTGCTCCGATGTCGAGCGATTGGCCGTGGTGGCTCTGAAGTCGCGCGACGAGGGCGTAATACCGGCAGAGCGCCGGGTGCACCGAGGTGAGCGACTCCGTCTCGTGGACGAGCAGGAGCGCCCCGGGCGAAGCCGCGGCCGCCCAGGTGGCGAGGACCGCGTCCGTGTTCCTGAGGTGGGTGAGGAGGAACCGACAGAGGAGCAGGTCGGGCGGCCCGACGGGAAACGGCGCGCGGCTGACGTCGTGGACCTCGAACTCCAGCTCCGGACCGTGCCGGCGCCTCGCCTCGGTGACGAAGCGCTCCGAGACGTCGAGCCCCACGGTGCGGCCCGGCCCGACGACGTCGCGCAGGAGGCGCGTGGACCAGCCGAGGCCGCTGCCGAGATCGAGAGCGATGCCACACCCGCGAAGCCCGCCGCGTGCGATGAGCTCGCGCGTGACCGGCTCGTAGATCTCGGCGAGGCGCGTCAGCCGTGCGGCCGCCCGGTCGTTGTCGCCAAACGTGTAACGGTCGTTCATGTCGTCGGGCCCGGAGATGGGACCGACACACGCGGCGGTCCCGTAGGGCCGCCTTTCGTCGATTGGAGTCGAGAGGAGGGCGCCCGGTATCTACGCGGGACGCCACCAGCCGCAGACCGCCACGTGTGAGGCGGCGTGAATGGAGCGCGGGCTGGAGTGGAGGTGCATCGCCGGGAAGCCTACGGGCTCGTTGGCTGTGAGTCAATTCCGGCGTGCCTCCGTGGTCGCGGAGGAGGCGTCGAACACCGGACAGAACCGCTCCGGGTCAGGAGAGCGAGCGTCTTCCCGGCGAGGTGCACCCCGGGTCCCGTGAATCTCGCGCTGCGGACCCGCCGCCACGCCATGATCAGGGGCATCATGCGCGCCACGCTCGTCCGCATCGGCATCGACCAGGCCTACGGCGGGTGGAACGCGCCCGTGGACCCGGCGACGAACGAGTTCGTCTACGTGCCGATCCCGGAGGGCGCGAAGGCGCCGCAGCACCCCCGTCTCGCGACGACCTACGCAACCGTCGAGCCTGCGCTGCGGACGTTCGCCGCCGCACGACCGGATGCGCCCGCGAAGCTCGTCACGCTGCCCGCGGAGCTCGCCGGCGCGGCGACGCACCTCGACCCGGACTTCGACGAGCTCACCTATGGCGACAACGGCGAGCGGCGCGGCCGCGCGATCGCCTCGTTCGAGCCGGGCGACCTCATCGTGTTCTACGCGGGGCTGCAACCGGTGACGCCGTGCGCGCACCGGCTCGTGTACGCACTCGTCGGCCTGTACCGCGTGGCGTCGGTCGGCCGCGCCGCCGACTTCCCGCGCTCCAGGTGGCACGAGAACGCCCACCTCCGCAGGGTCACGGCGCGGCCGACGGACGTCGTCGTTCACGGCACCCGAGGGCGAAGCGGGCGGCTCCGGCGGTGCATCCCGGTGGGCGAGTTCCGCGCCGGCGCGTACCGCGTCTGGCGCGAGCTGCTCGACGCCTGGGGAGGGCTCTCGTGCAAGGACGGCTTCATCCAGCGCAGCGCCGTCCCGCCGCAGCTCCTCGACGCGGCGAGGTTCCTCGCGTGGTTCGACGCACAGGGAGCCGAGCTCGTCGCGGCGAACGCGTGAGCGGGAACGACATGGCGGCCGAGCCGTCACGCCTCGACGAGCGCGGCGAGCTTCGCGAGCGACGATCGCCAGCCCGCCTCGTTATCGGCGGTCGGCAGGCCGCGCGGTAGTCCGTCGTGCACGGCGACCACTTCGGTGCCGCCGTTTGCATCGGCGAGCGTGATCGTCATCTCGCCGCGCAGCGCGGGATCTGCCGTCTCGAACTCGACTAACTCGACGACCCGCTCGTTCGGCACGAGCTTCACGAAACGGCCGTGGTACGTGTCAGTGTGCGCGGTCGTCTTGCCTACTCCGGGTCGAGGCGCGGCACCGTCAACGTGGGTCGCCGATCACTCCGCGAACCACGTCCGGAGCCGCGCGTACACGTCCCGGCGGCTGAGCAGGGCGAAGTGGTCCGCGCCCTGCGCAACCCACTGGCGGTCGTCCGGGATCCCCAGCGCGAGCGCGGGATCGGCGTGACGGCCGAGCGCGCTGTCGACGGTCACGAGTCCGTCGCCGAGCAGCCGCCCGAGCGCGCCGCGGCCGCTCACCCGCGCGGCGGCGATCGCGTAGCAGCGCACGCCAACGGGGAGCGGGACGAGGCGTCGCCGGTCGCGCACGTCGCCGAACCGTTCGCGGTCGCGCCAGTCCTCCTCGAGGACGCTCCCGAATCTCAGATCGGTGACGCCTGCGCTCCGCAGTCTGCCGAGCCTCCCGATGGGAGCGCTGTAGCGGCTCACGCCGAGCGCGACGTCGATCCAGGCGCCGCCCCGCTCGAGCGGAGCGCCGTGGTGCGGCGTACCGAGGAACGCGAGCCGGCGGAGGCGGTGAAGCCAGCGGTGCCCGCTGGCCGCCGCCGCGTGGCACGCGCTCCGCGCCACGAGCCCGCCCATGCTGTGAGCGAAGATCGCCAGCTCGGCGAGCTCCACCGGCCAGGCCTCGACGAGCCGCTCGAGCAGCGCCGCGAGCTCCCTGCCGTTCTCCGACACGTGCAGGCCGGTGTTGTAGTTGAGGTAGAGCGCGTCGTGCCCGAGAGCACGGGACAGCGCCGCGCCGTGGTCGTGCCCGAGGCGCCGCCACTGGAGGTCGCCCCGGCACGCGCCGTGGACGAGCACGAGGACCTTGCGCCTCGGACGGCGGAACGCCGCGGCGAGTGCGCGCGGCGAGAGCTCCAGCGGCCGGCCCCGCCGTCGCAGCCGCATCGGGATGGCGAGCGGGTTCCCCGTCGCGGCGAGGTGGTCGCCGACGACGCCGTTCAGCGCCGCGACGAGGGCCTCCCGGCGCGCGGAGGACGGGGCGACGCCGGCGGTCCCGGCCGCTCCGAGCGCGAGATCGATCGCGCCGCCCAGGGCCAAAGTCGTCCCGCGGACGCAGCGGTAGACGAACCCGGTGAGGCCGCTCGTGCGGAGCTCGGCGGCGGGCGTGGACAGGAGCGGTCCGCGCGCGATCGTGCCGTGCATCGACTCGACGACCGCGGTGAGGCCCGCGGTCGCGTCGAGGGCGAGCCGCGTCGCGCCGAGCAGATCGGCCGTTCGCATCGTGGCGTGAACATAGCGCCGGACCGCGGCGTCCGCCCGAGGCCCAGGCCCAGAACGATCCCGGCTCCGGACCGAGCGCCAGACCTCGATGGGTCGAGCTGACGCGCGGTTGCGTCGCCTGAGGTCAATGCACGGCCGGCGCGTAAGTGATCGGGAGACTGCAGACGGCGTGCAGGACGGCGCGGCTCGCATCGAGCTGGCTGACCAGGGGATTCTGCACCTCGACCAGCGCGACTTCCGAGATGTCGGCAAAATCGTAGCCGGCGATGTGCATGGCGAAGAGCGCCGCCTGGAGCGGGGACTGGCTCGGGTTGTAGGCGGCGTTCTCCGCGAGCGGACCGCGGAAGGTCGCGCCGTCGTTCATGAGCAGGCCGATGCCGGAGAAGGACTTCGTGTGCGGCGCGTAGCAGATGTTCGCGGCGTCGAGCGCGGCCAGGACCGCCGGATCGCTCGAAGGCGTCGCGAGCTTTAGGCGGTTCGACTGCGGATCGAGCAGCCCGCCCCCGATCCCGAGACTCGGCCCGAACGCGAGGGGCAGGAGGTCGGTCAACGCGGTGGTCTGGCCGGAGAGGATGATCTTCAGGGTGGATGCGGAGGCGGTCTCGTACAGGTACTGCCGGCAGTAGCCGCATGGCGCGGCACTGACCGCGAGCGAGGACATGCCCGGCTCGTCGTGCAGCCAGGCGTTGGTCGTCGCTCCCTGCTCGGCGTGCGAGCAGAAGCTCAGCGGCTGGCCGACGTACTCGAGGTTGCAGCCGAAGTAGAGGTTGCCAGTCACCCCGCAGGCGACGGCGCCGACGAAGAACCTCGAGATCGGCGGCAAGGCGTACAACGACGCGATCTTCGTCAGGGCGAGCATCACTTCGGGCTGGGTGAGCGACGTGTCGCGGAGGAGGTCGTCCACCTGCTTCGCGGTGAGCACCCCGGCGAAGTCGCCTCCGGTCACGATGGACTTGACGCTCTCCACGGCCTGAGCCGGCCAATGGCTGTCAGCAAGCGCGGTCGAGATCTGGGAAGCGGTCGGCACCGGCATCCCCCGATCCTACAACGACGATCGGCAGCTCCGAGGGGGATGTGGCCGGGCGCCGCCCTCTCGGGGTGTGACGCCGACCGGGCGCTTAGAGCTCGCGCCGGAAGATCACGAAGGCTTCGTTCCAGAACGCTAACCGAAACGCCCGGTTAGCGAAGAGTCGGCGCATCAGGTCGCTGTCGGCGCGCGAGGCGAGCACGACGTCGATGGGAACGGATCCGACGCTCGTGGCGCGGTCGGCCTCCGCCCGGAAGCGAAGCGCCTGTTCCCAGCGCCCGAGCGCGTCCGGGGTGGTGAACATCGTCCCGAAGAGCGGTCGGTGCCGGGTGAACGCGCAGACCTGCCGCGTCAGGTCCAGGTCGAAGGTCAGTACGCGGCGCGGGACGGGATCCTTGGCGAGGAACGCGAGGCGCCCAGGACGGCGAGCCCGTGCCCGAGCACGAGGTTCCTCATCGAGAGGGGCACCCGCGAGGCGAACTGGTGCTGGCTCTCGATCGAGGCCGCGACGGGATCGATCGGAAGGACGATCAGGTAATAGACCGCGAACGCGGCGGAGATCGCGAGGACCGCGAACCGTTGCCAGCGGGATGGGCCGCGCACGAGGAAGAGCGTGGGCAGGAGCACCCCCGCCATCTGGATTCCGACGAATGGGCTGCAGAGGACGCCGACAGCGAAGAGGCCGATGGCTGCCCGCCAGCGTCGATCGTCATGGTTGTGGTCGCGGCTCGGGACGAGGAAGTTGTCGTCGTGGAACACGAACTGGCGACGCCGCGGCGGTGGTAGAGGTTCGCCATCTCGTCGGCGACGTCCTCGGCCGTGCGCTGCCGGAAGCCCGGCCCCGGGGCGAGGCGGTGGAGCGTCGTATTGCAGCAGTAGTCGCAGTCGGAGACGCATCCGCGGCTGCCCATGAGGTAAGCCGTAGGGACCCCGCAGAGCAGGCGCGCCGCCCCGGTGCGATCCGGCCGGCAGGCGATCGAGGTCGGCGGCGATCGGGCGCGGTGGCGAGAGGACCGCCCGCCCGTCGCGGCGGCTGGCGACGCCGGGCACCTCGCCCGCGCGCGCGACGAGCTCGTCGCCGAGGTCCGCCAGGGCGACGAGCGTCTCCTCCCCCTCGTGGATCACGATCGCGTCGAGGGCCGGGTACGCGTCGAGGAGCTCCGTCGCGGCGCAGGAGGCGTGGTGGCCGCCGGCGACGATCGGACGGCGCGGCGCCTCGGACTTGAGCGCTGCGGCGAGGGCGAGGAACTCGCCCGCGCGGAGCTGGAAGCACATCGAGAGCCCGACGAGGTCGGCGCGGCGCGCGGCGCGCAGGACGGCCGGCGCGTCGTCCCAGCGGTCGAACGCAGCGATGACGGGCTCGTGCCCCGCCTGGCGCAACGACGCGGCGAGGTAGAGGAGCGACAGGTTCGACTCCTGGTCCGGGCCGACGAGCAGCACGCGCATGCGCTCTCCTCTCGCGGCCACTTGGCCGCCGTGATCAACGTGAGCACCTCGGCCCTCCGCGACGCGGCGCGCGGGCCACGAGCAGCTTCGCAGGACGCGGTCACGTCGGGGGAAGGCGTCTGCGAGGTGTACGCGCGGTGGGGACGAACGATCTGTGGGCGCGGGTGCGACCCGGCGCGGCCGGACCTCGAGCGCGCCCTTCCGTGGCGGACGCGTCGCGCGTCGACGAGTTCTTCGATTGGGGGCACGGGTAGCTCGTGCGCTGACCGCCATAAACCGACGACTGGCGCACCGCTGACGAGTTGCTCCGGCGACGAACGCTTCTTCGGAGGGCGCGCAGCGGTGCGCTACGCTGAGGCCATGGAAGCCCGAACCTGCGACCCACGGCCGGACCAAGGCGAACGTCCACCTCGGCGTGGAACCCGTGGGCGTTGGCTTCTCGTTGCAGCGGCTGCCGTCGGGGTTGTCGCCACCTTCGACGCGCCCCGCCAGATCGCGGGCGGGGCATGGAGTGGAGTGACGGGCCGGCCGCCGCTCCGGGTTCAGCGAACCGGGGACCTGTTCATCGTGGACGTGCAGACGTTGGGCGAGTACCAGACCTCAGTAGCAGGAGTTCGCCTGAGCCGCGGAGGCGAGGTCGTGTGGGAGATCAGGGCTGCGGGGCGCGTGCCGCAGATCTGGACGTTCGGGCTTCGGGTTGGGGAGAACCGCGGTGTCCCGGTGTGTGGAGGAGGAGCGCGAACATCATGCGACGGCCCCGAGCTGCTGGAAGACTACGAGACGGTGAGGCCTACGACGGGGTCGTTCGTCATCGACCGTGGAACTCGGTACCTGCTGGAGGTCTGGGGTAACGACTCTTCGTGGTCGAGGGCCTCGACGACGATCATTCCGTAAGGACGAACGGTGCGGATCGCGCACAGGTCGGTATTCTCATCGCAACGCGTCGCGGCTTTGGCCGTCGTCGCCGCGGCTGCCATCGGGGCGGTGGTGGCGTATCTCCCGTCGATATCCGGCGAATTCCAGTTCGACGACTTCGACTTCGTCGAGGCGGACGCAACCGGGAGCGACTGGGCGGTCGGGGTCCGCGAGCGGTCTCCTGCGCCGCAGCTCCCGCAGTAGCGAGTGGATGACGTCTCGCCCGCGTGGCGTTCGCGGGCGGGGGCCTCGTTCCTGGCGACGTCGTCAGCAATGACGCGCCAAGCGCGTTCCGTCACGAGGGTGGTGGTCCGGTCGATTACTCTGGGTCGGGCTGAGGCGATCTTCGTCCAACCCGACTGGGAGGCCGGGTTCAAGTCGGAACGCTCCTGCGTTCGCGCAGTGCGCGCCCAGCTTCCGGCTCTAGTTGCTGTGCGAGCGCCCGCGCGGACCGCGAGTGCTCGGCGCGCTCGCCCGGGCTAGAATGCGTTCGTGGCGACGAGGATACCCATCGACCGCGGATCGCTGGCCGACTTCTGCCGGCGCCACCATGTCCGCAAACTGTCCCTGTTCGGGTCCGTCCTGCGCGAGGACTTCAGGGAGGACAGCGACATCGATGTGCTGGTGGAGTTCGAGCCGGACCACATTCCGGGCTTCATCGCGCTGCACGACATGGAAGAGGAGCTCTCGCGCCTGCTCGGTGGGCGTACGGTGGACCTCGTGACCGAGCGCTTCCTGAATCGCCGCATCCGTGATCGTGTGCTCGCCGCCGCCGAGGTTCAGTATGCAGCGGGATGACGACGTCTACGTCGGGCACATGCTCGACCTCTCCCGCAAGGTCGCCGCCAAGAGCGCGGGCATTCCCCGCGAGAAGTTCGACGAGGACGAGAACCTTCGTCTGGCGCTCGCGCACCTGCTGCAGACCATCGGCGAAGCGGCGCGTAGAGTCTCGCGCGAGTTCCAGAAGGCGCATCCCGAGATCCCGTGGAGAGGGATCGTCGGGATGCGCCACAAGGTTGTCCACGACTACATGGACGTGGACGAGGACGTCGTCTGGAAGACTTCCGTCGAGGAGATCCCGGGGCTCGTCGCCGTCCTCGCGCCGCTCGTCCGCGGGTGACGCGGCCGTTCAGGTGCGCGCCACGAAACCCTCAGAATAGTCGCCATCGCGCCCCCGATTTGAACCTGCGACCGCGGACCACTCGGTTCCGCGAATCAATGACCATATCAGCCGAATCAAGTTCCGCCCGAGCGCCTCTCGACGGTCGAGTTGACGACCGCTTCGGCGCTGGACGCCGGCGAAAAGTCGGGCGCTTGCGCTGACGGCCTGCATCTCCCTGCCTCTACGGTCCCCCCACCGCCCGCGCCAGCTCCTCCGCGGCGCGGCACGTCGCGAGGAGCGAGCCGGCTCCGCTCCGGGGCGCTGCCTCGCCGCGCAGGAGCGCGGCTGCCGCGGGCGCGGAGCGGCGCGCGAGGCGCGCGTGGGCCTCGTCCGCGGAGAGCCGCGCCGGGATCCCCGCCCGCCGCTCGAGCCCGCGGCGGGCGCGCCGCCACGTCGCGCGCGCGATCTCCTCCTCGGCGCCCGCGCGGCGGTAGAGCGCCGCGAGCGAGACGAGGTAGTCGCGCGCGGTGCGGCCGCTCCCCTCGGGCGGAGGAGGGCGGATCGCGCCGAGGCGGCGCGAGCGCGCGGCGAGGAGCACCGCCGCCGCGAGGAGCGCCTGCAGCGCCGCGACGGCGAGCCCGCGCGTGGACGGTGCGGACGGTCCGTCACGCGCGACGAGCCAGCGCTCGTCGAACACGATCGGCCCGCGCGCCGCGAGCCGGACGAGGAGCGACACCGATCCGGCCTCGCCGACGCGCTCGTTCGTGAGCGGCTCCGGGCCGGACAGGACGAGCACCTCGCCCGAGCCGAGCGGGATCGAGAGCCCGGTCGTGACCGGGCCTGCGGCGAGGACCGCGAGCGAGCGGGCCGGACCGCCCTCGACCGTGCCCGAACCGGTGGGCAGCACGAGGCCGCCCAGGATCGGGTGCGGCGCGATCGCCTCCGAAGTCGAGGCGCCGCGCCCGGCGCTCGCGCGCAAGGACAGCCGCCGCTCGAGCGCGGGCTGCCGGACGGGACCCGCCATCCAGACGACGGTCCCGCCCGCCGCGGCGTGGTCGAGCAGCGCCGCGGCATCCTGCTCCCCGAGCGCCGCGCCGGGCGCGGCGAGCAGGACGACCGCGCCTGCGGGAGGCCGCTCGTGCGGCTCGGCGAGCCGGAGCGCGCCGCGCCCGGTCGCGACGAGGAAGGTGCGCGCGGCGGCGAGGCCGCGCGGCCCGGTGCTCGAGGCGGAGGGGAGGGGAGAGACCTCGAGCTCCCGCGCGCGCCGCTGCCCGACCGCGGCCGCGGCTCCGACGAGCGCGAGGGCGGCGGCGAGCCCGATCCAGAGAAGCGCCCGTCTCATCGGGGCCCCGCTGCGGCGGCGTCGATCCGCCGCGCGCGCTCGACCGCGGCGAGGGCGTCCTCGGGCGCGACCGGGTGGCCGCCGTAGATCGCGCGATCGAACGTGTGAGCGAGGGCGGTGAGATCGTCGGCGAGGGTCGGGGTCGCGGGCGCCCTTCGACTCCGCGCCGCCTGCGGCGGCGCTACGCTCAGGGCGGACGGACCCGGGGTCGCGGTCGCCCCCACCGCGACCAACATCTCTGCGTTCGTCAGCGCTCTCCCGCGCGGCACGCGCCCCGCCCGCTCGAGCGCCCCGAGCGCGGCGAGGAACGCGAGCCGGACGGCAGCCCGACCGTCGCCCGCGCGCAGCGCCTCCTCCGCGAGCGCGGCGCTCGCGTCCGCAGCCTCGGTCGGCGTCCTGCGCCGATCGCCAAGCGTCGCCGCGTTGCCCGCACCGGAGCTCCTGCGCCTGCGCAGCGCCGACAGCGCGAACGCCGCCGAGCCGAGCGCCACCGCGACGAAGAGGGCGCGCCCGAGGCTCGCGTACCGCTCCGCCTCCGCCGTGCCGAGCAGCTCGAGCAGCCGCTGCCAGAGCGCGACGAGCGCGCGCCGGAGCGCGTACGGATCGCTCCGCGCGCGCGACAGCTCGGGGCGCGCGAGCACCTCCGCGAGCGCCGCGCGATCGGCGGCGCTCGCCCCGGGGAGCGGCGCCGCCGCGGCGAGCGCGCAGTGGGTCGCGAGCGCGCCGCGGAACGCCGCCGCGGAACGGGCGGGATCCGAGAGCGCCTCCGGCGAGCCGAGCGCGCCCGCCGCCCGCTCGAGCGCGGTCACCCGTCCGCCCGCGCCCTCCGCGTCGAGGCGCGCGACGATCGCCGGGGCGCGCGCCGCGAGGACCTCCGGCGCGAGCGCCCCAGCGTCCGCGCGCGCCGCCGGGCACCCCGGGGCGACCGCGAGCGCGAGAACGAGGAGGGCGGTCACCGCCCGCCCTCGAGGCGCGCCGCCCAGATCTCGACGTCGAGCGCCTCGGTGCGCGCGCGCCGGTCGAAGTAGAGGACCGCGACCGCGACGAGGCTGAACGGCTGGAGCGCGGCGGCCGCGGCCGCCTCGAAGATCGAGATCGCGACCTCGAGCGGCAGCGGGAGCGTCGCCCCGAGGAGCCCGAGCGGACCCTCGCCGCCGGCGAGCCGGGCGGCGACGATGCGCGGGAGCCCCGCGACGCCGTTCGCGGCGACGGCGAGCAGGAAGATCGCGAGGAGAACGAGCGACGCGCGCAGCGCGGGCCGGTCGAGGAACCGGCCGCCGCGCGCGGGCGCCATGAGCCGCGCCGAGCGGAGCGCCGCCCGGAACGCGCCGCGGCCCTCGACCGCGGCGACCGCGGGGACGAGCACGAGGCGCAGGAGCACGAGGAGGAACAGGACGACGGCCCCGAGCGCCGCGGCGACGATTGCGACGACCTGCGTCGCGAACGTCTCGGCGCGCGCCGCGAGGAGGAGCCCCGGCAGGGCGCCGAACGCCGGCGCGAGCACGAGCGCGGCCACCTGCACGATCGTCGCGGTCACGACGGCGAGGGCGCGGCGGAGGCCCGACGGCCCCGGCGGCGCGGCCGGGTCGAGCGACGGCGCGACGATCGCGGCGGCGGCGGCCGTCGCGGCGAGCTGGAGGACGAGGAGCGAGAGGAGCAGCGCGCCGAAGAAGCCGGTGAGCGACGGGAACGCGGCGGTCGCGCGCGCCGGATCGCCGAGCAGCGCGAGCACCTCGCCCGCCCGCGCTTGCTGCAGGCGGCCGAGCGCGAGCGCCGGCGCCTCGATCACGAGCATCGCCGCGAAGAGCGTCCGGAAGTGGCGGAGCGTGAGCGCGACCGAGCGGTCGATGATCTCGCCGAGGCCGAGCGGGCGGATCGCGAGGTCGCGTGGAGGTCCCATCTGCGCGAGCTTAGCGTGGCGGCGCGGGGCCGGTGAGGTTTGACCGGCCGGGCGGGCGTTGCTATGTCACCCCTCCATCATGCAGGTACGGCTCAACGGCGAGCTCCGCGAGGTTCCCGACGGCACGTCGGTCGCTGCCCTGCTCGTGCACCTCGGCGTGAGGGCGCAGCGCGTCGCCGTCGAGGTGAACGAGACGGTCGTGACGAAGGACCGGTACGACGGCCACCAGCTCGCCCCCGGCGACTCCGTCGAGATCGTCGCGTTCGTCGGAGGAGGGTAGGCCATGGCGGACGGCTGGAGCATCGGGAAGCACGTGTTCACGAGCCGGCTCCTCGTAGGGACCGGCAAGTACCCCGACTTCCCCACGATGCAGCGTGCGCTCGTCGCCTCGGGCGCGGAGGTGGTCACCGTCGCGGTGCGGCGGCTCGATCTCTCGAAGAAGGGCGCCGAGTCGCTCCTCGAATGGATCCCGAAGGGGATGAAGCTCCTCCCGAACACCGCCGCGTGCTTCACCGCGGACGAGGCGATCCGCACTGCGCGGCTCGGACGCGAGCTGGAGATGGGCGAGCTCGTGAAGCTCGAGGTGATCGGCGACCGGCGCACGCTCTTCCCCGATGTCGAGGGGCTCGTCGAGGCCTCGCGCGTGCTCGCGAAGGAGGGCTTCACGGTCCTGCCGTACACGAACGACGACCCGGTGACGGCGAAGAAGCTCGAGGACGCCGGGTGCGCGGCGGTGATGCCGCTCGGCGCGCCGATCGGCTCCGGCCTCGGCCTGCGGAACCCGTACAACCTCCGGATCATCATGGAGACCGTGAAAATCCCGGTCCTCGTGGACGCGGGCGTCGGCACCGCGAGCGACGCCGCCCTCGCGATGGAGCTCGGCGCGGTCGCCGTCCTCATGAACACCGCGATCGCCGAGGCGAAGGACCCGGTCCTCATGGCCGAGGCGATGCGCGCGGGGATCGAGGGCGGCCGCAAGGCGTTCCTCGCCGGCCGCATCCCGATGAAGCTCCACGCCGCCGCGTCGTCGCCGATGACGGGGCTCATCGGGAGTTGAGAGGGGCGAGCTGCTCGAGCGCGCAGGAGCGCGGCTCGCGGTCGGGCCGCCACCGGACGAAGCGCGCCGGGTGCCGGAAGCGCAGCCCATCGAGCTGGTCGTAGGCGACCTCCGCCACGTGCGCGGGGACGATCGCCGACCAGTCGAGCGACATCTCCGCGGGATCCCAGCGTCCCGCGGAGCCGGCGAGCCGCCCGACCGGGCTCGCGCCGACGTTGAACCCGCGCTCCCACGGGTGGCCCGCGAGCGGCACCGCGAGCGGGCGGAGCCGCTCGAACAGCGCCCGCCGCTCGGCGTCCGGGAAGGACGATGAGACGCCGACGTGGACGAGCGCGCCGGCCGGGTCCCACAGGCCGAGGAGGAGCGACGCGACGAGGGCGGGCTCGCCCGCGTACGTCCGGAAGCCCGCGACGACGCAGTCCGCGGTCTGCTCGCGCTTCACCTTCACCCAGCCGCGCCGCCCCGCCTCGTACGGCAGGTCGCGCCGCTTCGCGACGACCCCGTCGATCCCGCAACCGATCGGTCGGTCGAGCCAGCCGCGCGCGATCGCCGCGTCGCCCGTGGCGGGCGTGATCCGCAGCGCCGCCGGGGCGCCGCCGAGGAGTGCCTCGAGCCGCGCGCGCCGCTCCACGAGCGGGCGCGGCCGCAGATCCTCGGCGCCTTCCGCGAGGAGGTCGAAGAGGACGATCGCCGCCGGCGTCTCACGCGCGAGCCGCGCGACGCGCGAGGGCGAGGGGTGCAGCCGCGCGAGGAGCGGCTCGAAGGCGAGGCCGCCTTCGCGCGGGACGACGATCTCGCCGTCGAGCACCGCGGGCCGCGGGAGCGCCGCGATCGCCTCCGTGAGCTCCGGGAAGTAGCGCGCGAACGGCCGGCCGTGGCGGCTTCGCAGGTCCACCGCGCCCGCCTCGGCGAAGACGAGGCAGCGGAACCCGTCCCACTTCGGCTCGTACGCGAAGTCGCCGGGCGGCAGCTCGCGCGCGAGCCGGGCGAGCATGGGGGCGAGCGGGGGCGCGAACGGGAGCGCGGACACGAGGCCGATCTAGTCCGGCGCCGCCGCGGCGCGCTTCCGCGCGAACCGGCGATGACGGACATTCGAGCTGGAGGCATCGCCATGTCGGAGCCGAAGAAGCCGGGTGCCGGCGAGATCGACGAGACGCCGGGCCTCGCGGGCGGGCCCGGGCCGACGCCGCCCGGCATCGACGACGGGACCACGATGCCGCGGCGCGCAGAGCCGGAGCGGATGGCGCCCCCGCCGTCCGCGGCGGAGCAGCGGGACGAGGGGGAGGCGGCGGAGCGGAGCGCGGGCCCGCGGCGGACCGACGTCCCCGGCCTCGCCGATGACCGCGAGGGGACGGGCGAGACCGGGGTCCCGGCGGACGAGAAGCGCGAGCGCCGGACGCGGCGGTAGAGGCCCGAGCGGCTACGCGCGCGGAGCGATCGGCTCGAACGACTCGGGCGCGAACCTGAACACGCGCGACGGCTTGCCCCAGCCGCCCGCCTGGAACCCGTGGCAGATCCGCTCGTACGCCTCGGGGTGCTGGTGCGGCGCGAACTCCTCGACTTGGCCGCGCAGCGCGAACCCTTTGAAGTCGTCGAGGTCGAGGACGAGGCGCGTCTCGCCGCGGTTCTGGCGGAGGTTCATGTATGTCTTGAGCGCGAGGCCGTCGCCGTGGAAGAGCAGCACCTTTCCGTCCCGCACCTCGTGGTGGAAGATGAACCGCGGCGAGAGGTTCGCCGTCTCGCCGACCGCGACGAGCGCGTGACCGAGGCCGGCGAGCGTCTCCTCCACCTCCTCGTACGGCACGCTCTCGAAGAACTGGAGCGTGTAGGGGCTGTGGTGGACCGTGTAGATCTGCGACCCCTTCACGGTGAGGCCGGCCGCGCCCGTCTCGAAGAGCTCCGTCTCGCTCGCGCCGGCGGTGAGGGCGCGCGTCTTGACCTGGTAACCCTGGTAGCGCTCGACGCGCGTGAGGTGGACCGTGACGCACTCCCCGCCGGCCGGCGGACGGGGGAGGGCGCCGCCGAGCGTGATGCGGAGCTCCTGCGCCGAGGGGCCGCGCGCAATCCCCCGGAGCGGGTGGACGGAGCAGGAGGCGAACGTGCCGGCGAGGCTCGTCGTGCCCATGAACGCGAGCACCTGCTCCGTCTGGAGCGCCGGGAAGCGGGCCGCGTGCTTCGGTCTCAGGCGCTGGAGGAACTCGAGGAAGGTCCGCGGATCGCTCGACACGTCGGCTCACCTCGACGCAGGATGTGCGAGCGGAGCTTAGAGATGGACGTCCCGGTTGTCCACCTGGTCACGGATCGGCGGCTCGCCCCGGATCTCCTGGCGCGCGCGGACGCGGCGCTCGCCGGGCTCCCGCCGGGCGTGGCAGCGATCCACCTGCGCGAGAAGGATCTCGGCGGGCGCGACCTGCTCGCGCTCGCTCGCGCGCTCGCGGCGATCTGCCGCTCGCGACGCCAGCGCCTCGTCGTGAACGACCGGCTCGACGTGGCGCTCGCCGCCGGCGCCGACGGCATCCACCTTCCCTCGGCCGGCGTGCCGCCGGCGGAGGCGCGCGGGCTCGTCGGCCCCGGCGCGCTCGTCGGTGTCTCGTGCCATTCCGCTGCGGACGTCGCGCGCGCGCGTGCCGGCGGCGCGAGCTTCGCGTTCCTCTCGCCGATCTTCGACACGCCCTCGAAGCGCGCCTACGGCCCGCCGATCGGGCTCGAGGCGCTGCGCGCGGCGGCGCGGCTCGGGTTGCCGCTCGTCGCGCTCGGCGGCGTCACGCCCGAGCGCGTCCCGTCGCTGCGCGCCGCGGGCGCCGTGGGCGTGGCCGCGGTCCGCGCCTGGCTCGACGCGCCGGATCCGGCCGCCGCGGTGCGGGCGCTCCTCGCCCCGCCTTGATTCCCCAAGTTGAGCGATCTAGCGTCGGTGCGCATGGACCAGCGCAACGGCGGACCGAAGGAGCGGGGCCTCCTGAAGGGCGTCTCGATCTTCGCGGACCTCGACGCGCCGGCGGTCGCGGCGCTCGAGCGGCTCGCGGACGTCCGCGAGTTCCCGGACGGCGGCGTCGTCGTGTCGCAGGAGGACACGGGCGACGCGCTCTTCGTCCTCGTGCGCGGCAAGGTGAAGGTCGTCCTCTACGGCGACTCCGGCCGAGAGATCATCCTCTCGATCTTCAAGACGCCCGGCGACTTCTTCGGAGAGATGTCGCTGCTCGACAACGAGCCGCGCTCCGCGACGGTCATCGCGGCCGAGCCCTCCCGACTCATGGTTCTCTCCCGCAGGGACTTCCAGGCGCACATCGAGAGCCACCCGCGGACGGCGCTGCGCGTCCTCACCGAGCTTTCGCGGCGCCTGCGCCGCGCCGACGCCGTGATCGGGAACCTCGCGCTCCTCGACGTGTACGGGCGCCTCGCCGGAAAGCTGCGCGAGCTCGCCGCGGCGGAGGGCGAGGAGACCGACGACGGGATCGTGCTCCGGCAGCGGCCGACGCAGGCGGAGATCGCCGCGATGATCGGCACGAGCCGCGAGACGGTGTCGCGCGCCCTCTCCGATCTCGCGCGCCGCGGGCACGTCGTCGTGACCGGGAAGCGCCTCGTGCTGCGCCGTGACTTCATCGCCGGCGACGAGCGGTAGATCCCAGCGCGCTTCAGCGGCGCGGCGCCACGAGGAAGAACCACTGGTGCGGGAGGAAGCGCTCCTCCCGGACCACCTCGAGCCCCGCCGCGCCGGCCGCATCGAGGAACCCCTCGCGCGAGACCTTGTGATCCGGCGGAGGCCCGACCGGCAGCTCTCCCGCGTGGAAGTCCACGACGGCGAGCCGCCCGCCCGGCGCGAGGCGCGACGCGAGCCGCGCGAGCGCGGCGGGCCGGTCCGGGAAGTGGTGGAACGTGTCCACCGTGAGGATGGCCGCGCACGGCTCCGGCGGGAGCGCCAGCTCGTCCTCGGCCGCGAGGAGGGGCGTCACGTTCGCGAGCCCCGCGTCGGCGACGCGCCGCGCGAGGATCTCGAGCATCCGCGGCTCGACGTCGATCGCGTGGACGCGGCCGGACGGGCCGACGGCGCGCGCGATCCGGAGCGCGAAGTAGCCCGGGCCGACGCCGACATCGCAGGCGACGTCTCCGGGCCGGAGCCCGAGCGCGGCGACCACCTCGTCCGGCTTCTGCCACGCGAGCCGCTCCGGATCCTCGAGCTTCGCGAGATACCGCTCGAGGTCCTCCGGATTGCCGTGCCGGTCGCGCGGGACGTCGCCCCCGTGCCGGTGCCCGCCGTGTCCATGCCCGTCTGTCATGCCCATGAGAGCCAGGCGGCGCGCGGACGCTTCGGGCCGAGGTGCGTCCGGCCGCGGCCACGGCTATATTGCCCCCCCTCATGGCCGTACCCGTCTTCGAGATCGCGAAGGACTTCGTCTTCAGCGCCGCCCACCAGATCCGCTTCCATGGCGGGAAGTGCGAGCGGCTGCACGGTCACAACTGGCGCGTCCGCGTGCACGCGCGCTCCTCCGAGCTGAACCGGATCGGGATGGTGATCGACTTCGCGGACCTGCAGAAGCTCGTCGGCGAGATCGGCGCCCGCTTCGATCACCAGAACCTGAACGAGATCCCTCCGTTCGATCAGGAGAACACGACCGCGGAGCTCCTCGCCCGCTTCTTCTACGT
>WNGA01000985.1_pt1 | contig 55811 bp, 57 predicted proteins | sample 5400061 | NCBI WGS metagenome assembly WNGA01 (sample SAMN13153366, study PRJNA577476) | soil metagenome | isolation source: 100 cm soil or saprolite under grassland replicate 2 | place: USA:California | collected 2016-06-15
GCGAGCTGGCGCGCCGTCACTTCTGGGAGTCCCAGCTCCGCCTCGTAGCGCTCGCGGCGCTGTGCCGGAAGCTCCGGCAGAGCCTCGCGCGCCTCGCGCACCATCTCCTCGGTCGGTGCGAGCGGGACCAGGTCCGGCTCCGGGAAGTAGCGGTAGTCGTGCGCATACTCCTTGGATCGCAGGGGGGTCAGCGAGCCCGTGCGGGGGTCGAAGTGGAATGTCTCCTGGACGACCTCCTCTCCGGCCTCGAGCAAGTCGCCCTGGCGCTGAAGCTCGGCGGCGATCCCGCGCTCCAGGAACCGGAAGCTGTTCATGTTCTTGAGCTCCGTCTTTGTGCCGAGCGCCTCCGTGCCGGCGCGGCGGACCGAGACGTTGGCGTCTACGCGGAGGCTCCCCTCCTCCATGTTCACGTCCGAGACGCCGAGCTGCTTGGTCGTCGTGCGCAGAAGCTGCGCCCACTCGCGGGCTTCGGCGGGATCGTGGAGGTCGGGCTCGGAGACGATCTCGACCAGCGGCGTCCCGCCGCGATTGAAGTCCACGAGCGAGCTCGCGGAGCCGTGGATGCGGCCCGACTCCCCGACGTGGATCATCTTTGCGGCGTCCTCCTCGAGGTGGACCCGGTGTATGCGCACGTCCCCGAGGCGCCCCCCGCTCGCCAGCGGGATGTCGTACTGGCTGATCTGGTAGCCCTTGGGGTTGTCCGGATAGAAGTAGTTCTTGCGGTGAAAGATCGAGCTGGGGGCGATCTCGCAGTCCAGGGCGAGGGCGATCTGAAGCCCGTAGCGGACGGCCTGCTCGTTGACGACCGGCAGGGTGCCGGGGTGTGCGAGGCACACCGGGCACGTATGGACGTTCGGCTCGTCGCCGAACGACAGCGCGCAGCCGCAGAACATCTTCGTCCGGGTGGAGAGCTGGACGTGGATCTCCAGCCCGATGACCGCCTCGTAGCCGTCCGGCAGGCTCATCCGTACCCGAGCTCCTCGCCGATCACGATCTCGCCCCCGACGGCTTGGTGTCGAAGCCGATCGCGCCCTCGAGCGCATGGGCCGCGTCGAGCAGCCGCGATTCGGCGAACGCGGGCGCGGCGATCTGGAAGCCCACGGGCAGGTCGGTGCCGCCCGAGCCTGGCTTCGCCAGGCCGGCCGGGATCGAGATCGCCGGGATCCCCGCCAGGGACATCGGCACCGTGAAGTAGTCCGACAGGTACATGGCGAGAGGGTCCGCCGTCCGCTCGCCGAGCTTGAAGGCGACCGTCGGCGAGCTGGGCGTCACCACGAAGTCGACGCGTTCGAACGCCCGGGCGAAGTCGTCGACGATCCTCGTGCGGACGCGCTGCGCCCTGCCGTAGTACGCCTCGTAGTAGCCGGACGAGAGCGCGTAGGTGCCGAGCATGATCCGCCGCTTCACCTCGGCGCCGAAGCCGTCGGCGCGGGTTCGCTCGTACATGGCCAGGAGATCCCCGTTGCCGTCCGCCCGCGGCCCGTAGCGGACGCCGTCGTAGCGGGCGAGGTTGGACGAGGCCTCGGCCGGCGCGAGCACGTAGTACGCGGAGAGGCCATGATCGGCATGCGGCAGCTGGATCTCCTCCACCGCCCCACCGAGGCTCTCGATCGTCTCCAGTGTGCTTCTGAAGACCTCGGCGACCCCCGCCTCCACGCCCTCGGCCTCGTGCGAGAAGTCGCGCGCGACGCCGAACCGAAGGCCCGAGAGGTCCTCCCGGGTGGGCAGCTCCACCCCGCCGTCGATCCCCACCGAGGTCGAGTCGCAGGGGTCTCGGCCCTCCATCGCCCGCAGGAGCAGAGCGGCGTCGGTCACGTCCCGGGTGAGCGGGCCGCACTGGTCGAGCGAGGAGGCGAACGCGATCATGCCGTAGCGCGAGATGGCCCCGTAGGTGGGCTTCAGGCCAACGATCCCGCAAAGGGACGCCGGCTGGCGGATCGAGCCGCCGGTGTCCGTGCCGATCGCCCAGGGCGCGAACCGTCCGGCAACCGCCGCGGCCGAGCCGCCCGAGGAGCCGCCCGGGACTCGCTCGCGATCCCACGGATTCCGGACGGGGCCGTAGGCGGAGTTCTCGTTCGAGGACCCCATCGCGAATTCGTCCATGTTCGTCTTGCCGAGCAGCTGCGCCCCAGCGCCCGAGAGGTTGCGAACGGCCGTCGCCGTGTATGGCGGTCGGTAACCCTCGAGGATCCGCGAGCCGGCGGTGGTCTCGATTCCCTGCGTGCAGAAAATGTCCTTGACGGCGACCGGCGCGCCGCTGAGCGCACCGGCTGCGCCGTTGCCGGAGCCGGACTCGGCGTGCCACAGATAGGCGTTGAGGTCATCGGCGGCGGTCGCCTCCGCATAGACGTCGAAATACTCCTCGGCACCGAGCTCTCCGGCTTGGATTCGCCGCACCGCCTCGGCAGCGGTCAGGTCCAGCAGCTCGGTGCTCATGCCTGGGGTGACGGGACCCGGAACGCCCCCTGAGCCGGATCGGGAGCGGGCTCGAGCGCCTCCTCGCGAGGCAGGCTCGGGCGCGGCTCGTCGGGACGCAGCACGTTCTCGAGTGCTACCACGTGCGATGTCGGCTCGACTCCCTCGAGATCGAGCTCGTTCATCCGCTCGACGTGCTCGAGGATCCCCGACAGCTCGCTCGACATCCGCTCGAGCTCCTCCTCGCTCAGCTCCAACCTCGCGAGCCGGGCGACGTGGAGCACCTGATCGCGATCGATCACGTGCTGATTCTAGGTGGGCGCCGGAGCCATCAGTAGGCGACCGTCTCCGTCTCCTCCAATACTCGAGCGGCCGACCCCTCGACTCCCATCTCGCGCCAGACGGCGCCCAGCGCGGAGTCGAGGTCGCTCTTGAACACGTTCGCCTCGTCCACCGAGCCGAATTCCAAGCCGATGACGACGTAGTCGGCTTCCGGCGAGAGGTACACCCAATGGCGCTGGACACCGTGATTTCGACGACCGACCGGATCGCTGTCGAACGCGCGCTTCCAGGCTTCGAAATCCGAAAAGGGCCCACTGCCCACCGGGTGCTGGACCAGTACGAGAGCCCTCATCCCAGACCTCCGTTCTCTTGCTCCACGGCCCGCCAGTATCTCGCCGATGAGGACAGCTCGCCGGCCTCGGCGACGTCAAGGCGCCGAGCAGGTCCGCGCTTCCCGGGCGGGTCATAATTCCACGCCTAACGGCGACTCACGCGGGTCGGCGTACGAGAGGAGGGACGATGCCGCTCTACCTATCGAGGTTCAGCTACACGCCGGAGACTTGGGCCAGGCTGATCGGCAACCCAGAGGACCGCCGAAAGGCCGCTCAGTCGTACATCGAGTCGGTCGGTGGGGAGCTCCACGGGTTCTGGTACGCCTTCGGCACATACGACGGCTACACCCTGTGGGAGGCTCCCGACAATGTGTCCATGGCCACGGTTGCGCTGGCGATTAGCGGCGGCGGTGCGCTTAGCTCGCTCGAAACGACAGTCCTCCTGACCGTCGACGAAACGATGGATGCCCTGCGCCGGGCCGGGCAAGTCCAGTACCAAGCGCCCGGCGCATAACAGCTCGCGCGCCCGGGCCTTGGCGACGTATCAATTGTTTGCGCCGATCTCTGTTGGGTGAGCGAAGCGACGGGGGCGGGTGAGTGGACGAGCCACAGCACTTTCAGCTACGCCGACGGCGTTACGCAGACGCTCAACCCCTCGACGCACTGCGACTGAACCGGCAACGCTCCGAGCGGACGGCGGCGCCACCGCAGATGAACGATTCGGTCGCCGTCCCGCGCGACTGAACCGACGGTTTGCCTGTGGACACCCGACGTCCCGCGGCCCCTCAATTCGTGAGACCGCCGCTCGTGACCTCACCCGCGGGCCGGGGACTGCCTTGCCATCCTCACGGCACCACAACGCAGCCCTCAATTTCGCGGCCCGACCGCGGCGCGATGACTACTAAGGCAGCGCGCGATAACGCGCGAGAGCGGAACCGCGCCCTCTTCGACGGCCCCTTCGGCCGCCTATACGGCTTCTACACAGAGCGCGAGCGGCTCTCTCGACTGATCGCGATGCTCGTCTGGGGCGCCGACATCCGCCCCTCTTACGCGAGCATGCGCGCGATCGGCGAGGTCCCGGACGGCGGCGTGATCGTGGACGCCCCGTGCGGCGCGGGCATCGCCTTCCGCGGGCTGGGCGTCGCCCAGCGAGTCCGCTACGTCGCCCTTGACTTCTCGCCTCGGATGCTTGAGACCGCTCGCCGACGCGCTGCCGCGCGAGGGCTTCGGCAGCTCGAGTTCGTCCAGGGAGACGCTCAGTCGATACCGCTCGAAACCGCGAGCGTGGACCTCTTCCTCTCCTACTTCGGCCTTCACTGCCTCCCAGATCCCGTCCAGGCCGTCGCCGAGATCGAGCGGTGCCTGAGGCCCGGTGGGCGACTCGTCGGCAGCATGATCACCCGGGGCCGATCCCTGCGTCACCGCCTGCTCGTCCACCCCGGCCGCGGCGGCTTCGGACCCGGCGGGACGCTGGATGACCTCCGCGGCTGGCTCCGTACGGCCCGCCTCGAACGGGCGACCGTGGAGGCGTCGGGGCTCTTCGCTTACTTCCGGGCGGTGAAGCCGGCATGAGCCCTCGCCCGTGAGGGCGGGCGGCACGCTTCACCTCTCCGTCATCGTCCCTGCCTTCAACGAGGTGCGCGCGCTCCGAGCGACCGTTGCCGCGATCGACCGCGCGTGCTCACGCGCACACGCCGCGTTCGGATGCGAGTGGCGACGTAGTCGTCAGATCCGACCGGGCGAACCGCGAACGCGAGCGGGATCGTCCACGGGCTCCGGATAGGATCACGCGGCCCGTGGCCGAAAAGCGAACGCGATGGACCTGACCGGCCCCAGGGCGGAGCGATTCGTCGTCCTCAACCTCCGCCTCCTGGCGGCGAGCTTCGCCGTTGTCGGCATCCTCTTCATCGTCACTCCCGACGGCGTGCTCGACGCGATCACGGACTTCGGCGACACCTTGCCGCTCGGCAGCTTCAGCGCCGCCCCCGAGACCGTGGAGAGGTTCTGGCTGGCGCTCGGCTTCGCATACATGGTCGTGATCGCGGGCATCTGCCTGGTGACGCAGGCGGACGTGGTGCGGTACCGCCCGCTCCTCCTCGTCCTCGCCGTCGGCAAGACGGCCTCCTCGCTCGCCGCCCTGGGCTTCTACCTGTTCAGCGACGACGTTTTCATCTACCTGCTGAATTTCGTCGTCGACGGCTATCTGGCCCTGCTGGCGCTGTTCCTCTGGTCGCTGGCCGGACGCGTTCCGACGCCGGCCGCGCCCACCTGAAGGCGCCCGCCGGGGCTCAGTTCCGCCGAGCTGCGCATCCTGCGCGCCTTCGCCCAGGCGATGGCGCCCGGCGTCGGGCCGCTCCCGCCCGCCGCTGGACCCGACCGGCACCCGCAGCCGCCCCGTGGCGGCCCCGTCGAGGTAGCCGAGCCGATCGACCGGTACCTGGCGAGCATGCAAGGCCGCAGCGTCAGGCAGGTCAAGCTCGCGCTATGGGCGCTCGAGCTCTACCCCTTTCCTTGGCGGTTCAGCAGGGCAAGCATCGATGCGCGCCAGGACTTCCTGCTCCGCCTCGAGGGCTCGAGCCTGCCGTTCGCCTCTGACCTGCTTCTCTTCCTGAAGGTCCTCGCGGGGCTCGGATACGGCAATGACCCCCGCGTTCGGGCCGCCGTCGGCTACGAGATGCGGTGCGAGGTCGATGCGGCCGACGTCGAGGCTGAACCCAACCCGGCCGGCTTGGGCGACCTTCGACCGCCCCTCGGTGGCGAGGATTGCGACGTGGCGATCGTCGGCTCCGGCGCCGGCGGAGCGGTTACCGCGGCGATCCTCGCCGAGTCCGGGCTTGACGTGGTCGTGCTCGAGGCGGGTCCCTACCTGGACCGCCGCTCCTATCCCGAAGAGCCGCTCGCGGCGCTGTCCGCGCTGTACCGCGACGGTGGGCTGACGATCGCCGAGGGACGACCGGCGATACCCACCCCCGTCGGCCGCGCGGTCGGCGGGACGACGGTCATCAACTCGGGCACGTGCTTCCGGGCCCCCGATCACGTGCTCGCCGGTTGGCAGGCGGAGCACGGGATCGCTTGGGCGGCGGACCTCGACGCCGACTACGCGGCGGCCGAGGCGATGCTTCACGTCCGCCCGGTGGACCCCGAGCGCATGGGCCGCAACGGCCAGCTCCTGCGTGAGGGCGCGGAGGCTCTCGGCGTTAGACACGAGCCGTTGCGTCGCAACGCGGGCTCTTGCTTTCAGTGCAGCTCGTGTCCTGCGGGATGCCGCCTGGACGCCAAGCAGGCCATGCACGTGTCGTACCTGCCGCGGGCGGTCGCCGCCGGCGCGCGGGTTCGGTCCGGGGTCGAGGCGCGACGCCTCATCCTGGCGGGGAGTCGGGCGAGTTCGCTCGAATGCGTGGCGCGCGCCAACGGCAGGGCCCGGGCATTCGAGGTGCACGCTCGGCGCGCGATCGTGCTCGCCGGAGGCGCGCTCGGTACACCTGAGCTCCTCCTGCGCTCGGGCTTTCGCTCGCCGAGCGGCGAGCTCGGTCGCAACCTGCGCATCCATCCGGCATGCTGGGTGGGAGCTCGCTTCGACGAGGAGGTCCGCGGGTGGGACGGCGTGATGCAGAGCTATGCGGTGAGCGAGTGGGAGGAGCGCGGCATCCTGCTCGAGGCCACCTTCACTCCGCTCGCCTTCGGCGCCCAGTGGCTCCCGGGGACCGGCGCCCAACACGCCGAACGGGTTCTCGCCTACGACCGGATCGCGTCCACCGGGGTCCATCTCTCGGATCGCTCGGCGGGTCGGGTCGGCGTGACCGGTGACGGCTCGCTTCGGGTCACCTATGGTCTCACGGACGGCGATGCCAGCCGCCTAGTGTTCGGGATCGCGCGCGCGGCCGAGCTCTTCTACGCGGCGGGCGCCCGCGAGGTCTACCCCCAGATCGCGGGCATCCCGACGATCCCGAGGGAGAGGATCGCGGACCTGGAGGCCTCTCCGCCGCCGGCCTCACGCCTGCGCCTGGAGGCGTTTCACCCGATGGGGACGGCCAGGATGGATGCCGACGCGGCCCGGGGCGTGGTGGGGACCGATGGCGCCGTCCACGACGCGGAGGCGCTCTACGTGGCCGACGGGAGCCTGCTGCCGAGCTCGATCGGCGTCAACCCGATGATGACCATCATCGCGATGGCCTCGCGCGTTGCCCACCAGCTGGCGGATCGCCTGAACTAGAGCGACGGCCGCCCGAAGGCGGCCGTCGCCTGCAACCTCTCCTCCCCCGGGGCTCGTGCCCCGGAAGACGCGCCTACGGACCGGAAGCCGGAGGCGGACCGCTCGACGGGGGCGGACCACCCGAGGTCGGGGGCGGGGGCGGGGGCGGCCCGGCACCGGGGCCGCCACCGGGCCGATCGCGCAGGCGGTCGGCCTGGTCGCCGAACGTGGTGCCCTCCTCCTGCATAGCGAGGTAGCCGCCGTAGGCAACCGCGGCGGCGGCGATGAGGCCGAGGAAGGCGCCGATCTTGCGCTTGTGATCGATACCCGCGCCCGAGACGCCGAAATCGGGCGGGCTGATGAGGCTGATGACGATCAGCACCACCGAGAGGATCCCGAGACCGGCGACGACCGCGCTCAGTGCCACCGGGAGGCTGACATCGGTATCGGAAGCCTTGATCAGCGCCAGTCCGACGGCGGCGATCACCGTTATGAATAGGACGATGTCGATGAAGCCGTAGGAGCCCCAGGCGTTGCGCGAGCCCCCAAGTGAGAACGTGACGCCCCCGACGTTCCCGCTCGCCTCGAGCCCGAACCACTTGAAGATGAACATGATCAGAAGCAGGGCGATCCCGGCGATCCCGGCGATCTTCTCACCCTGGTTGAGTCTCGTGAGCTCCAATTGGCTCTCCTCTGTCGGTGACTTCCGCTCCGCCTCCCGGACGAGCCCGGCAGCGGAGCCTTACAGCAGGCTTTGTGCAGCGCGCAGCCTATACCGAGTGTCAGTCGTACGACAAGGGGAGGCTGGCCGTTTGACCGAGGCGTGTCTTCGCCGCCCGCATGGTGTTCTGGAGCAGCATGGCGATCGTCATCGGGCCGACGCCGCCCGGCACGGGGGTGATCGCTCCCGCCACCTCCTTCGCGGCCTCGAAATCCACGTCGCCCACCAGGCCCTGTTCCGTGCGGTTCACCCCGACGTCGATCACCGCCGCGCCGGGCTTGATCCAGTCTCCCTGCACCAGGCGCGGCGAGCCGACAGCAGCGACCAGCACGTCCGCGCGGCGGCAGACAACGCCGAGATCCCGGGTGCGCGAATGGCACACGGTCACGGTGGCGCTCGCGTTGAGGAGCAGGCTCGCCAGCGGCCTGCCGACCAGGATCGAGCGCCCGACGATGACCGCGTCCGCGCCCTGAACCTCTACGCCGGCGTGGCGCAGCAGCTCCATGACCCCCTGGGGCGTGCACGGTACGAGTCCGGGGCGCCCCTGGGCCAAAAGCCCGGCGCTTCCGGCCGTCAGCCCGTCCACGTCCTTGCCCGGATCGATGGCCGCGATCACGGCGTCTTGGTCGATCTGGTCCGGCAGGGGCAGCTGCACCAGGATGCCGTCGACCTCGTCGTCGGCGTTCAGCTCGCCGATCAGCGGCAGGAGCTCGCCCTCGGGTGTGGATGCGTCCAGCCCGTGGTGGATCGAGCGCATGCCCACCTCCTCGGACTGCTTGCGCTTGTTGGCCACGTAGACGTGCGAGGCGGGATCCTCGCCCACCAGCACGGTGGCCAGGCCCGGCACGCGGCCATCGTGCGCCGCGGCGAAGTCGCGTACCTCGGACGCGACGCGCTCGCGAACCTCGGCGGCCACAGCCTTCCCGTCGAGTACACGAGCTGCCATCACAAATAGGTTCGCGCTCGGCCAAGCATCATGTTTCCTTTCCTGAGCCTCGCGCTCACCGATCGCTCTCGATGCGTCGCAGAGGGGCGTAGTCGGCCATCAGCTTGCGTTCCGTGCCGTCCTGTGCGAAGCGGACCACGATCACGCTTCCCGGTTCCACGGCGGTGACGACGCCTTCGCCGAACGTGGCATGAACGACGTCGTCGCCCAGCTCGAGGGACAGCGAGGTCGCGTGCGGCTGGCGGGGCTCCGGCGGCCCGAGACCGAGCCCGGCGCCCCAGCCGGTCGGCGACGCGGACGAGTAACGCTCCACGAGCTCGTCGGGGATCTCGCCGAGGAAGCGCGATGGCAGGTTGTAGCCGCGGCCGCCGTGCAGGCTTCGATGGCGGGCGTAGGTCATGAACAGGCGTCGCTTGGCCCGCGTGACCCCCACGTAGCAGAGGCGACGCTCCTCCTCGAGGTTTCCCTCCTCTAGCGAGCGCATGTGGGGGAACACGCCCTCCTCGCACCCGATCATGAACACGGCCTGGTACTCGAGGCCCTTGGCGTTGTGGAGGGTCATCAGGGTGCAGAGGCTCTCGTCGGTTCGCAGCGAATCCTGATCCGTGAAGAGAGAGATCTGAGCGAGGAACTCCTCCAGCGGTCGCACCTCGCTCTCGCCCTCCACCTCGCGGTTGGCGTCGAACTCCGCCGCGACGTTGACGAGCTCCTCGAGGTTCTCCAGCTTCCCCTGAGCTACCACGGCATCGGGTCCGCGGCCCTGACTGTCAGCCTCGAGGGCCTCGCGGTACCCGCTTTCGGAGAGCAGGGCCCCGAGCAGCTCGGCCACCGGGACGGAGCGGTCGCCATCCACTCGGTCCCGAAGGCCGCGCATGACGTCCGCGAAGCGACCGACGGCCTTGAGCGCCGCCGCGCCGAGCCCGGGGACCCGCTCGGGCGCGCGGAGCACGTCCCAGATGTCCTCGCCCGTCGTATTGGCGTGCGAGAGGAGCCGCGCCTGCGTGGTCTCCCCGATCCCCCGGCGCGGCGAGTTCACGATCCGCGCGAACGACACGGCATCCGCGGGATTGGCGAGCAGGCTGAGGTACGCGACCGCGTCCTTGATCTCGGCGCGCTCGTAGAACTTCGTCCCGCCGATGACCTGGTAGGGGATCTCGAAGCGGACGAGCGTGTCCTCCAGCACCCGGCTCTGCGCGTTGACCCGGTAGAAGACCGCGATCTCTTCCCTGGGGATCCCCTCCTCGCTCGCCAGCCGCTCGACCTCGGAGGCGACGTAGCGCGCCTCGGCGTGCTCGTCGTCGTGCTCCGCGATGGTCACCGGCTCGCCCCGATCCCCCTCGGTGAAGAGGCGCTTTGGCTTCTGGCTGGTGTTGTTGGCGATCAGCCCGTTCGCCGCGTCGAGGATCGTCTGCGTGGAGCGGTAGTTCTGCTCGAGCTTGATGACGGTGGTGTCCGGGAAGTCGCGCTCGAACTCGAGGATGTTGCGGATGTCGGCATGTCTGAACGAATAGATCGACTGGAAATCGTCTCCCACTACGAACAGGTTGCCGTGCTCCTCGCACAGGAGCTGGAGCAGCCGGTACTGGACGCGGTTGGTGTCCTGGTACTCGTCCACCAGGACCCAGCGGAAGGCTCGCCGGTAGCGCTCGCGGACGTCGTCGAAGAGCTCGAGCAGGTTGACGGTCCGAACCAGGAGGTCGTCGAAGTCCATCGCGTTCGCCTCGAGCATCCGCCGCTCATACAGCCGGTAGGCGTCGGCGACCGCCTCCTCGAAGTAGGAGCCCTGCGCCGCGGCGTAGGCGTCAGCGTCGAGCAGCCGGCTCTTCGCGCCGGAGATCTGCGCTCGGATGGCACGCGGCGGAAACCGCTTCGGGTCGACGCCGACCTCCTCAGCGCAGCGCTTCACCATCCGCAGCGAGTCGGCCTCGTCGTAGATCGTGAAGGCGCGCTTGTAGCCGAGGCGCTGCGCATCCGCTCGCAGGATGCGGGCGCACGCCGAGTGGAACGTCATCACCCACATCACCCGCGAGACCCCGCCGACCAGGCGCTCCACTCGCTCGCGCATCTCCCCCGCCGCCTTGTTCGTGAAGGTGATCGCGAGGATCTCGCTCGGCCGCGCCTGCCCGGTGGCGAGGAGGTGCGCGATCCGGTAGGTGAGGACGCGCGTCTTCCCCGACCCCGCGCCGGCCAGCACCAGCAGGGGTCCCTCGCCGTGGGTGACCGCCTCGCGCTGGGGCGCGTTCAGGTCGGCGAGGAGGCGCTCGACCTGCGTCGCGCCAGCCTGGACGGGCCTCAGATCGGTTTCCGGTGCCACCGGCCGAGCATAGCTACGGCCGCGGAGCGGTCTGAGGGCTCGCCGCCTGCTCCGGTGAGCGCTCAGCCGCCGGCCGAGGAGGGTCCCTGCTTCGGGCGCAGCTCGCGGACCTCGCCCTCGGCGCTGCGGCCGTCCAGGTCGGCGAGCCTGCGCTCCAACTCTCCGATCCGCTCCGAGAGCCCCTTGATCGCGTCGGCGACGGGGTCCGGCAGGTGGATCCAGTCGGCGTCGGGCCCCTCGACCTTGCGACCCTCCACGCGCACCGGGTGTCCCGGATTGCCGACCACCGTGGCGTTGGGCGGTACGTCCTCGATCACCACCGTGTTCGCGCCGACCTTCGCGGAGCGACCAACCGTCACGGGCCCGAGCAGCTTCGCGCCCGAGCCGATCGTGACGTCGTCCTCGACTGTGGGGTGGCGCTTGCCGCGGGCAAAGCCCGTGCCGCCGAGGGTGGCCCCCTGGTAGAGGGTCACGCGCTCGCCGATCTCGGTCGTCTCGCCGATCACGACGCCGGATCCGTGATCGATGAACAAGTCGCCGCCGATCTTCGCGGCCGGATGGATTTCGACCCCCGTTACGGCTCGGCTCGTGTACGAGATCGCCATGGGCGCAAGCGGCACGCCCGCTTCATGGAGAGCGTGCGCCACCCGGTGTGCCAGGATCGCCTGCACGCCCGCCCAGTTCATGAGGATCTCGGCGGTCCCGACTCCGCGCGCCGCCGGGTCGCGCTCCCGGGCAGAAGCCACGTCCGCGCGAATCTCGCCGAGCACCCGCCTCAGCGTGCCAAGGCCGAACATACGAACAGGTTAAGGCTCGGCGCGAGGCGCCCGTTCACTCGGGCGCGAAGAAGGGCAGGGACATGTAGCGCTCGCCGCCGTCGGGGATGACCACGACGATCCGCTTGCCGGACATCGCAGGCCGATTTGCCAGCTGGAGCGCTGCCTCGATGGCCGCCCCGGCTGAGATCCCCACCAGCAGGCCCTCGCGCTGCGCGGCCTCGCGGGCTCTTGCGAGTGCCGTGTCGTCGTCCACCGCGACGAGCTCGTCGATCACGGAGCGATCCAGCACCTCGGGCACGAAGCCGGCCCCGATCCCCTGGATCTTGTGCGGACCTGGGAGCCCTCCGGAGAGCACGGCCGAGCCCGCCGGCTCCACGCCCACCACGTGGACCGAGGGGCGTCTCTCCTTCAGGACCTGCCCAACGCCCGTGATCGTCCCCCCGGTGCCGACGCCGCAGACGAGCGCATCCACCTCGCCGTCGAGGTCGCGCCAAAGCTCCTCGGCGGTGGTGCGCCGGTGGATCTCGGGGTTTGCCGGGTTGTTGAACTGCTGGGGCATGAACGCCCCACGCTCGGCCACGATCCGCTCGGCCAGCTCGACGGCCTCGTTCATCCCGCCCAGCGACGGGGTCTCGTGGACCTCCGCGCCGTAGGTGCGAAGCAGGGCGGTCCGCTCGCGCGTCATCCCCTCCGGGAGGGTGAGGACGAGCTCATAGCCGCGCGCGGCGCACACCATCGCGAGCGCGATGCCCGTGTTGCCGCTCGTCGGCTCGACGATCACCGACTCGCCCGGGCCGATCAGCCCGTCGCGCTCGGCGGCGTCGATCATCGCGACCCCGATCCGGTCCTTCACGGAGCCCCCGGGGTTCAGGTACTCGAGCTTCGCGACGACCTCGCCGCCCGTTCCCTCGACCATGCGCTGCAGTGCCACCACCGGCGTGTTGCCGATCGTCTCCGAGGCCTCCCGCGCGATCGCAGCGACCCCTTCGGATACGCGTGACTCTCCACCCACGGTCGAGGGCAACGTACAGCCTCTCAGCCGGCCGCAGCGTCCATGCCACAAGGAGGTTGGCCCGAGGTCACCAGAGGAACGTTCGCCTCGGATCCTGGCAGCACGGGGATCGGCTCTCGCCAGCCGGGCGACTTCTGAAGCATTCGCCAGGCCCCGGCATGCAAATGCTTCAGAGTTGTCATGCGAGGGAGCGGCCCGAGTGGGGACGCTCCGCGGCTACGGGTAGCGCCCCGGGTCGGTAAGCGACCCTCCCCGGCTGCGCCTGATCAGGTAGACGATCAGCATCGCGCCCAGCACCGAGAGGATGATTCCGCCTCCGTTTCGCCCGAACAGGAGCCAGCCGACCAGCCCGCCGACGAGCGAGCCGCCGATCCCCACGAGGATCGTCGCGCCGATGCCCATCGGGTCGGGCCCTGGCAGCGCGAGCCGCGCCAAAGCGCCCACGATCAGGCCGCTGACGGCGAGCACTATGAGAAAGACGATGACGCTCATGCTCGGCGACGGTTGCCCGGATTTCGCGGCCTGAAACCCGCCGCAGGATCCATCCCTAGATGTAGTAGATCCCCGCGCCGGTCTCCTCGGCCTCGCGGCGCGCGATGTCCGCGATCGTCGTGGAGCGGAACACGTCGCGAAGAGCCTCCACCCCCTCGGCCCAGATGCCGCCTGCCTCCTTGCCCTCCTCCCCCACCTTGCCGTCGAGCGCCTGTACGACCTCGAGCACGGTGATCTGATCGGCCGGGCGCGCCAGCGTGTAGCCGCCCTTCACTCCCCGATGGCTCTGCAGCAGCCCGTTGCGGCGCAGCGTCGTGAACAGCTGCTCCAGGAACTGCACCGGCATGCTCCGGCGCTCGGCGATCTGGGCGATCGGCACCGGCCGCTCGCCGGAGCGGGCGAGCTCGGCGAGCCCGACGACGGCGTAGCGCGACTTCGAGGTCACGGAGATCACTCCGGCCTTTGTATCGGACGAGCCGGGCGTTCGCAAAAAGCTCGCTGTTTCCGCGGGCCGGACTGAAGCCCCCTCCCGCCCTCGTTAGGATGGATCGGGGCCGGCCCCGGTTGGTGGACGTGAGTGCTCCCGGGGGCACGCAAACGGCGACTGCCGCTGCACGTGGCCGGACTGAGAGATGAACGACGATCGTCGCTGCCTGGTCATAGATCCACATCCGACGCTGCGGCTCGGGGTGCGCGAGGCACTCGTCGACCGTTACGAGGTCGAAGAGGCAGAGAACGGAAGCGGCGCCCTCGAGCTGCTGACGTCCGTCGGGGACTTCGACGTCGCGATCGTCGACCTGTCCCGCGGCCACGGCAACGGGCTCGACGAGGGCCTCACCGGGACGGGGACGATCCGCGCTCTGCGCAAGGCTCACCCCAGCATCGGGATCGTCGCCCACGGGCCGCACTCCGAGCGCCACGCCGCAACCGAGGCGCTGCGGGCGGGAGCGACCGCATACGTGGTGAAGAGCTCGCCCATCGAGGCACTGAGCCAGGCGGTGGACGCAGCGGCCGAGGCCGAGCGCTTCGTGGACCCGGCAACTGGCAGCCCGCGAGGCCGGCCCACCCTCACGCGGCGGCAGCGGCAGATCCTCCAGCTCTACGCCGACGGGCAATCGACGGCGAAGGTGGCCAAGCGGCTAGGTCTCAGCGCCGAGACCGTTCGCACCCACACCAAGGCGATCCTCTCCCGCCTCGGCGCGCGAGACCGCGCCCACGCCGTCGCGATCGCCCTCCGCACCGCCCTGATCGAATAGGACGAAGCGCGTCGCTAGATCCAGCCGCGGTCGGTCGCGATGAGCACGGCCTGCGCGCGATCCACCGCGCCGATCTTGCGGTAGACGTTGTGCAGGTGGGTACGGATCGTGCTCACCGATAGGGACAGCTCGTAGGCGATCTGCTTGTACACCTTGCCCTCAGCGAGGCCTCGCAGCGCATCGATCTCGCGCACCGACAGCGGGCAGGGATCGTCGGAGCGCCGCCTGACGACCACGAAGTGGGGAAACTCGTAGAGGAGCGGCACGAGCCGCTCACGCTCGAGGCCGAGCCGCGACGCGGCCTCGACGATCGCGTCGGGGGGAGCGGGATCGCCGCTTGCGTAGTGGACCATGAGGTCGGCCAGCCGGATGGCGGCCGCGTGGCCTATCGCCTCGGACGAGTGATGGCGCTCGATCGCGGAGGCGATTCCCGGCGGTAGGTCCCACCGCCGCACGAGCACGCCGCCGACGAGCGCGTGGTCGATACCGAGCTCGCGGCGCTCGCGGCGAACACGCTCGTCCGGCGTGGCGTCGTGATCGTCGAGCTGCTCAAAGTCCCCGTATAGCTCGGCGAGGACGAGGCGCCCGACGTCATGCATGAGAGCCGCCACCGCCAGCTCCTCGCGACCGCCCAGGTGGGCGAGCTCCGCGATCCGGTCCGCCGCGTGGCGGGTCGCCACCGCGTGACGCCGGAAGCGCTCGTGGCGCTCGGCGCCCGAGTTCGGCGACTCGAACGGGTCATATGTCCCGATCGCCGCGGCAAGGTCGCGTATGCCGCCCGGACCCAACGCTTCAACCGCGCCTCCGACGCCACCATCCCCCTGCTGGGGAGCGGCGCCGTTGGTTGCCGCGCGCACCACGGCGATGGCCAACGCCGGGTCGGACTCGATCGCGTCGGCGAGATCGCCGTTCGCGCCACCCTGGCGCTCGCACGCAAGCAGCAGTCGCCGCTGCGACTCGGCAAGGACCGGGAGATTCGAGACCTGGTCGAACGCCTCCGCGAGGCGGCGCCCGCCCTGGCCAACGCGGCGCTCGGCGGCCGGAGCCGGCCGCTTGGGATCGGCTCCGTTGCCGCGCGAGGCCGCGGGGCGCCGTCCTAGCGCCTTGGCGCCTCCATCCTTGGTGACAACCTGTGGCATGGACATCCTTATCCACTTCAATGATCGGCAGCGGGGGCCTGCGCATTTAGCCCTCCGAGCAAGATTGCGACCTGATTCGTCCTGAGGGCGAGCCCCTAGTGCCGGCGCGGCGCGCTCTACAGGCGTCGCAGCGCGGCCTCGATTCGCTCCAACGACGCCTCGCAGCCCAGCGCGGCGAGCGACTCGAAGATCCCTGGCGACACGGTCGTGCCGGTGATCGCCACGCGGATCGGCTGGTATAGCTCCTTCGGCTTTCGGCCCGATTGCTCCACCGCTGCGCTCAGCGCGGCCTCGATCGACGAAGCGTCAAAGCCATCCGCTCCTCGCAGCGCCTCGAGCGCATCGCCGAGCGCCTCCCGAACCCCCGGGCCCATCACGTTCTCCCACGCGGCCGGGTCGTCGACGGGGGCGGCGAAGAGGAAGCGGATCAGCGGCCACACCTCCTCGAGCGTCTGCGCCTTGTCCCGGACGATCTCGCACGCGGCCCGGCGTCGCTGCGCCGGCGCCGCGAGGAACAACTCGGCAGCAGGGGGATCCGTGCGCTCGAGATGATCGGCGAGGCGGTGCTCGTATTCCTCCAGCGGGAGGTCGCGCATGAACCGGCCGTTGATCCACCGCAGCTTTCGCTCGTCGAAGATCGCCGACGAGCGCCCCACGCGCTCGATCGCGAAGCGCTCGACGAGCTCCTCCGTGGTGAGGATGGTCGTGTCGTCCTCGGTGCCCCAGCCGAGCAGTGCGAGGTAGTTGCGGACCGCGGCCGAAAGGTAGCCGCGGCCGACCAGTTCCTGGACCGAGGCCGCGCCGTGGCGCTTGGAGAGCTTGCGCCCGTCCGGGCCGTGGAGGAGCGGCAGGTGAGCGTACCTGGGGGGCTCCGCCCCGAGCGCCCGCAGCACCAGGAGCTGCTTCGGCGTGTTCGACAGGTGATCGTCGCCGCGGACCACGTCCGTGATCCCCATGTCGGCATCGTCCACGGCGACCGCGAAGTTGTAGAGCGGGGTGCCGTCCCCGCGGGCGATCACGAATTCGTCCTGGCCCCGGTTGTCGAACCGCACGGGCCCCCGGATCAGGTCCTGGACCACCGTCTCTCCCTGATGGGGAATCCGCAGGCGAACTGCGGCGCCGGGCTCCTCGCGGGGCTCGCCCCGGTATCCGGCGCCACCATGCGCCTGCTTCCAAGCGCGGACGTCCTCGGCGGTCGATGGGTCGTAATAGGCGTGGCCGGCCTCGACCAGCTCTCCCAGGCGCTCGCGGTGACGCTCCCGGCGCTCGTACTGGCTCAGGGGTCCCTCGTCCCAGTCGAGCTCGAGCCAGCGGAGCGCGTCCAGGATCTGCTCGACGTTCTCGGGCGTGGAGCGTTCGCGGTCCGTGTCCTCGATCCGCAGCACCAGCGTGCCCCCGGAGCCCCGTGCAAGGAGCCAGTTATAGAGTGCCGTGCGGGCGCCGCCGATGTGCAGAGCACCCGTTGGCGAGGGGGCGAAGCGCAGGCGAGGCGGCGTGGAGGCCATCATGCTGATCGGAGCCCATGTTTCCACAGCGGGCGGGCTCGCCAACGCCATCGAACGCGGCGTCGAGCGCGATTGCGAGGCCATCCAGATCTTCCACCAGAGCCCGCGGGCGTGGCGCCCCACGAGCTACGGGCCGGAGGACTTCGAGGCGTTCCGGGAGGCGATGGCTGCCTCGCCGATCGAGGCCGTCGCCATCCACGCCGTGTACCTGATCAACTGCGCCAGCAAGGAGCGCGAGGTCCGGCGCAAGTCCCTCACCTCGCTGACGCATGCGCTGCGGATCGGCGATGCCATCCGCGCCCGCGGGGTGGTGCTTCACGCCGGGGCGCGCAAGGGAGAACCGTACGGGCCTTCGGTCAAGCGGGCCGGCAAGCTCATCCGCGAGGCCCTGGACGATTCAGAGCGATGCCCGGTGCTGCTGGAGAACACCGCCGGCACCCAGGGACCGCTCGGGCGCAACTTCGACGAGCTCGCCGAGCTGCTCGATGCCGCGGGCTCGGGCAAGCGCCTGGGCGCGTGCCTCGACTGCTGTCACCTGCTAGCCGCCGGCTTCGAGATCCGCTCGCCCGATGCGCTCAGCGCGGTAGTCGAGGAGTTCGACGCAAAGGTTGGGCTGGAGCGCCTTCGCTGCATCCACGTGAACGACTCGAAGGTGGCGCTCGGCGCGAACCGCGACCGCCACGCCAACCTCGGCAAGGGGGAGCTGGGGCCCAAGGGTTTGCGAGTCTTCCTGTCCGAGCCGCGCTTCGAGGAGCTTCCGGCGCTGATCGAGACCCCGGGGCCGGACGGCCACGGGCCAGACCGCAGAGAGGTACGGACCGCGAAGCGGTATCGCAGAGAGGGATTGGGCTAGGAGTTATTCAGGCCAGGGCGTCGCGGAGATCGAAGCGCCGCGGATCCCCGGCCTGGGTATCGAAGAACGCCGGGTTCACGCAGGCGTGGGCGGGCCCGGCTCCCTCATATGAGGGCTCCACGCGAAACTGGCACTGCGGCAGGGGATCGCCGGTCATCTTGATGCCGCCATAGCCGCCGTCGCGCTCGGCCGCCTCGAACATGGCGATGTCGATCTCGGCCCGAAACACCTTGCGCATGCAGCCCATGTACTGGTTGCCGCTGAATGGGTCGAGGTAGCTGTACAGATAGCGGCAACGGAGCTCGAGGCAGCCGCGGGGCTCCACGAGGCGGTCGCAGAAGGTGCGGCACTGGCGGCACTCCCCCGCCTGCGCGCGCTCCTCTTCTCGCTGGGCTAGCGGCATGTGAAGAGTCTAGAGCGCCCCGAGACTCAGGCGGCCAAGGCGCGGGGGCCGAGCAGCTGGTCGAGCTCCGCGCGCAGCGCCTGCGAGGGGCTCACGCAGTACTCATGCCCGAAGCGCAAGCGGCGGGTTCCCTCGCGGGTCTCCATCTCCAGAAGGACCTCGCTGCCTCCCGGGAAGCTCGCAAACAGCGACTTGAGCTCCTCCACCAGCTCGGGCCCGAATTCCGCCGCGCTGATCCGCAGGACGATCCGCTTCGGTGACCGGGCCTCCGCCTTGGCCCTGGCGGCCGCGAGCTCGTCCTCTCCGGGCTCGAAGGGCTCCGCCTCGGCAACGACGAGGCTCGTCTCGCCGCGACCCTTGTGATCCACGCGGCCCCGCACCAGGACCACTCGATCGAGCTCGATCTGCTCGGCCGCGTCGCTGGCCGCGTCGCGTACGAACAGCTCCACCCGGCCCTCGATGTCGTCGAGGGTGGCGAACATCACGTAGGCGCCGCTGCGCGTCCGCACTCGCTTGCATTCGGCGACGATGCCCCCCACGGTGACCCAGGCCCCGTCCTCCTTGCCCGCGACATCGGACAGAGCGGCGTCCACGCGTTCCCGCAGCGCCTCCCGAACCTCCGCGAGCGGATGGGCCGACAGGAAGGTGCCGAGGGTCTCCTTCTCCAGGCGCAGGAGCTCGCGCTGGTCGAACTCCTCGGCGGGCACCGGCGGACGCTCCGTGCCGAGGCCGTTGCCCCCGCTCGTGCTCGTGCCCGGCTCGGCATCGAGCTCGAAGATCGAGCCCTGGCCGCGCCGCGCGTCCTCCTGGGACTTCGACGCGCTGGCCTGCGCGGCGGCCAGCACCTCGAGCATCCCCTTGCGCGGGTCGTCCGTCGAGTCCAGGGCCCCACACTTGACGAGGCACTCGATCGCCCGCTTGTTCACCGCCCGGGCGTCGACGCGCTCGCAGAAGTCCCAGATCGATGCGAACGGGCCGCCGGTCTCTCGCGCGGCGATGATCGCCTCGACGGCTTGGTGGCCGACGTTCTTGACCGCGTCCAGGCCAAAGCGGATCGACTTGCCGCTGACGACGAAGCCGTGATCGGACGAATTGACGTCGGGCGGCAGGACCTCGATGTCCATCTCCTCGCAGCGATTGACGAAGAACGGGACCTTGTCCTTCGTGGACATCACCGAGGAGATGACCGCCGCCATGTACTCGGCGGGGTAGTTCGCCTTCAGGTAGGCGGTGCGATAGGCGATCAGCGCGTAGCAGGCGGCGTGGGAGCGGTTGAAGGAGTAGTCGGCCGCGGCCGTCATCAGCGACCAGAGGTCCTGCGCCACGCGCCGGTCGGTGCCGGAGGCCGCCGTCCCGGCGAGGAACTTGTCCTTCATCTGCGCCATCAGGTCGCGCTTCTTCTTGCCCACCGCCTTCCGCAGGTCGTCTGCCTGCGCCGGGCTGAAGCCCGCCATCTGCTTGGCGATCTCCATGAGCTGCTCCTGGTAGATGCAGCAGCCGTAGGTGGACTCGGTGATCGACCGGAGACGAGGGTCCGCGTAGCGAACCGAAGCGGGGTCGCGCTTGCCGCTTGCGTAGTCGTCGATGAACCGCATCGCGCCGGGCCGATACAGCGAGACCAGGGCGACGATGTCGTTGAAGTCCGTTGGGCGCACCCGGCGCAGGGCGTCGCGCATCCCGTCGGACTCCAGCTGGAACACGCCAACCGAGTCTCCGCGGGCCAGCATCTCGAACGTGGTGGGGTCGTCGAGCGGGATCGATTCGATCTCGATCTCCGTGTCGCGGGAGCGGCGGATGATGTCCACCGCATCCTCGATCACGTCGAGGTTGCGCAACCCGAGGAAGTCCATCTTCAGGAGGCCGATCTCCTCGATCGGCCCCATCGAGTACTGGGTGACGATCTTGAACTGCCGTTCCGGTCGCCCGTTCACGCCCTTCTCGGCCGGCGCGGTGCGATCCTCCGCCAGCTGGAGTGGCACGATCTCGTTGAGCGGCCGATCGGCGATCACCACGGCGGCGGCGTGGATCGAGTTGTTGCGGACGATGCCCTCCAGCCCGCATGCCACGTCCAGGATCTTGCGCGCCTCGGGCTCCGAGTCGTAGGTGTGCTTCAGCTCGGAGCCGTCCGCCAGGCACTCGGCGAAGCTCGGGTTGCGTCCCAGGACGGGTTCCGGTATCTGCTTGGCGATCCGATCCCCGGTTCCGTAGTCGAAGCCGAGCACCCGCGCCGCATCGCGCGTGGCCGCGCGTGGCGCCATCTTGCCGAACGTGATGATCTGGGCCACGGACTCGCGGCCGTACTTCTCGGCCACGTACCGGATCACGCGCTCGCGGCCGCGAACCGAGAAGTCGATGTCGATGTCGGGCATCGACTTGCGCGCGGGATTGAGGAAGCGCTCGAACAGGAGCCCGTTGTCGATCGGGTCCAGGTCGGTGATGTTGAGGGAGTAGGCGACGATCGAGCCCGCGGCCGAGCCGCGCCCGGGGCCGACGGCGATCCCGCTGTCCTTCGCGTACTTGACGAAGTCCCAGACGATCAGGAAGTAGGACTCGAACCCCATCTCCCCGATCACGCCGAGCTCGAACTCCAGTCGCTCCACCGCCTCGGCAGGCGCCGGATCCCCGTAACGGCGCCGCAGCCCCTCGGTGGCGAGGCGGCGGAGCATCTCCGCGGGGTCCTCGTCCTCCGGGGTTGGGAACCGCGGCAGCAGGAGCTGTCCCAGCTCGAGCTCCACCTCGCAGCGGGCGGCGATCTCCAGCGTGGTCGGCACCGCCTCCGGCCAGCGCGCGAACGAGTCCGCCATCTCGTTGGGGCTCTTGAGGAAGAACTCGTTGGTCTCGAAGCGCAGCTTCGGCTGCTCGACGGTGGACTTCGTCTGCACGCAGAGCAGCGCCGCGTGGTTGTCGTAGTCCTCGCGCCGCAGGTAGTGGACGTCCGCGGTGGCGACCAGCGGCCGGCCAAGCTCGCGGGCCGTGCGGACGATCCCCTCGTTCGCCCTCTCCTGCTCCGGCAGCCCGTTGGCCTGGATCTCGAAGTACACGTCGTCGGGCCCGAAGACGCGGATCAGGTCGTCCACGTGGGCGCGGGCGTCCCGCGGACGCTCCTCGACGATTCGGCGGCAGAAGCGGGACTGGAGGCAGCCCGTCAGCGCGATCAATCCTTCGGAGTGGCGGTCGAGCAGCTCGAGGTCGACGCCGGGCTTGCCACGGGCGAACCCGTCCAGGAATCCCGACGAGCTGAGCTTCACGAGGTTCCGAAATCCGGTTCGATTCGCGGCCAGGAGCGTGAGGTGATTGCGCTCGCCGGGAACGTCGGCGTGCCGGTCGTCGACCAGGTATGCCTCGAGGCCGAGGATCGGCTTCACCCCGTGCGCCCGACAGGACTTGTAATGCTCGACCGCGCCGTTCATGACGCCGTGGTCGGTGAGCCCGAGCGCCGGCATGCCGAGCTCCGCCGCCCGCGCCGCCATGCGGTCGATCTTGCAGGCGCCGTCCAGCAGCGAGTACTCGCTGTGAACGTGCAGGTGGACCGCCTGAGCCGCCATCCGTTTGATCTTCTCAACCGGGCCAGATGCCACCTGCCCGGCTTCCCGCAAAATGCGTAGCCTGCTCCGCGTGATCTGGTTGCTTCGTCACGGCGACGCCGAGGACTCGGCCGAGGACGACGCATCGAGGCGGCTGACCGACAAGGGGGAGCGCCAGTCGCGGATGGCCGGTAAGGCGCTCGCCGCGCTCGAGGTGAAGATCGACGCATGCCTGACGAGCCCCAAGGCGCGTGCTCTCGACACCGCCCGGATCGCGTGCCGCGCGCTGGGCGTCGACGTCGAGGAGGCGGATGCCCTGCGAGGCGGAGACTTCGATCCGCAGGAGCTTGCCGCCGGTCGCGGCGACGTGCTCCTGGTGGGGCACGAGCCCGATTTCTCGCGCGCGATCGAGGCCGCGACGGGGGCTCGCGTCGACCTGAAGAAGGGTGGCGTGGCGGCGATCGAGGATGGGACCCTGATCACGCTGTTGAGACCCGCGCAGCTGCGGGCCATCGCAGCTTGATGAGGGCCCTCGTCACCGGCGGTGCCGGCTTCATCGGCTCGAATCTCGTCGACGCCCTCCTTGCGGCGGGCGAGGAGGTCATCGTCATCGACGACCTCTCCACCGGGCGGCGAGAAAACCTGTCCGGTGCGCTTGCGAGCGGCGCCGAGCTGATCGAGGCGGACGTCTCCGACGTCGGCGCCGTGCGCGACCTGTTCGAGGCACGGAGGCCGGAGATCGTGTTTCACCTGGCGGCGCAGGTCGACGTCCGCCGGTCGGTCTCGGATCCCGTCTACGACCTGAACGTCAACGTGGCAGGCACCCTGAACCTCCTCGAGGGCAGCCGGTCCGTCGAGTTGCGGCGCTTCGTCTTCGCCTCTACCGGCGGCGCCATCTACGGCGAGGGAGACGGGCGGGACCTGCCGCTGGACGAGGATGCCGAATGCCTGCCTGACTCCCCCTACGGGCAGAGCAAGCACGCGGCGGAGGGCTACGTGTCGCAGTACTCGAGGCTCTACGGCATCTCGACCGTGGCGCTGCGGCTGGGAAACGTCTACGGGCCGAGGCAGGACCCGCTCGGCGAGGCGGGCGTCGTCGCCATCTTCTGCGGCGCCCTGCTCGGCGGCGGCACGCCGCGTGTGTTCGGAGACGGGCATCAGACTCGGGACTACGTGTACGTCGGCGACGTCGTGGAGGCGTTCGGGGCGGCGGCCGGCTCCAGGGCCGAGGGCATCTACAACATCGGCACCGGCGAGGAGACGAGCGTGCTCGAGCTCGGCGAGCAGCTGGGGCGGATCTGCGATCGGGAGTTCGATCCCCAGTTCGAGCCCCCGCGCCCCGGCGAGGTCCGCCGGATCGCCATTTCGAGCTCCCGGGCGGGCGAGGCGCTCGGATGGCGGGCACGCACCTCCCTCGCGGAGGGGCTGGAGAAGACGGTGGCCGCTGCCGGGCGTCCCTGAAGCGGCGTCCAGAAATCTCCCAAAGGTCAAGTTTTCCGCACTTTGCGACGAAAGAGAACAAGATGACGGTTGTTGAACAAGAACGTTCCCGCTTTCTCAACGTTGGAGAGGCGGCCGCGTACCTTGGCGTGAGCGCGGCCTCGCTGCGGAAGTGGTCCAACCAGGGCTTCGTGTCCGTCTACCGAACGCCCGGCGGTCAGCGTCGATTCGCTCGACGTGACTTGGACGACTTCATGCGCGCGATGCGCCAGCCCGCCGCGGCCGGTGCGAGGACCGTCCAGGCACTGCGCGCCTAGGCATGTCGGGACGCCCGACCAGGGCGGTCATCGCCCTTGAGCTCGCGGCCCTTGGCGCCGCAGTGCCCGTTGCCGTGCTCCAGAACGGCGAGGCCTCCTGGGACTTGGCGCTGCTTGCCGTACTGCTCGTCGCTGCGGTGACGGGCGATCTAACGGCGCGGGACACCCCTGCGAGTCGAGTCAAGATCTCGAGCAGCTTCCTGGCGATCATCACGGCGACGGTCCTGCTCGGCGGGACCCCAGGCGCATTGGTCGGGGTCGGCACCATCCTCGCCGGCTGGTCGCGATTCCGGTACGAGAAGGCGACGCTCCTGATCAACCTCGTCACGTTCGCTTGGTTCCCGTTGCTGTCCGGGATCGCCTTCAATGCGACCCTCGATGCCACCGGAATCAGCCACATGGACGAGCCCTTCTACCTGCTCGTCTTCGGCCTCTTCGTCCTCGCCCTCGCCCTCAACTTCACGCTGATCGCGGGTTACTTCACCTACGTGGAACGGGGCCGGCTGGCGGACAAGGTGCGCCGTGTCCTCATCCCGGTCCTCCCGACGGAGTTGGTGTCCGGCCTGCTGGCGGTTGGGCTGGCGTATCTGTACATCCACGTGGGGCTCGCCAGCCTCGCCCTGTTCGCGATCGCCTTGCTGATCCTCCAGTACTTGATCGGCGCCCTGCTCCTCTCGCAGCGACGCTCCGAGGAGCTCGAGCTGCGCGCGAAGCAGCTCGCCGGATTCCAGGTCGGGCTGCTGAGCGCGCTGCTTCGCACCCTGGATCTCAGGGACAAGATGACCGCTCGTCATAGCGCCGCCGTCGCTCGCTACTCCCGTGAGATGGCGGCGGCGATCGGCTTACCGGAGGAACAACAGGAGCTCGTCCATACTGCGGCACTCCTCCACGACATCGGCAAGTTCGTGCTGTCCGACCGCATCCTCAAGGGGGACCTGGAGCTGACCGAGGCCGACTGGGTCGAGATCCGAAAGCACCCCTATGAGGGTGCGCGGATCGTCTCCGAGATCGACGGCTATCGACCGGTCGGAGAGATCATCCTCGCCCATCACGAGCGCATCGACGGGTTGGGCTATCCGCGTGAACTCCAGGGCGAGGAGATCCCGATCGCGGCTCGAATCATCGCCGTCGCGGACGTCTACGACGTGCTTACGGCGCGCGACTCCTACCGGGACCCGGTGAACTCGTTCGACGCAATCGTCGAACTGCGCCGCGTTGCCGGGACGCAGCTCGAGGCAGAGTTCGTCGAGATCCTCGTCCGGATTCTCGCCGACAGGGACTTCTCATATCGGCATGGCGAGGACGCCGAGTTCGAGACGGAGCTGGCGCTGGACGCGCGAATCTCCGACTACGCGACCGCGGGCACCACACGCGGACCCCGGCTGCCCTCCTGGACCTGATGCCCGAGGGCGCCCGCTTGATTTGAAAACGCCCGCCTCACGGCTAATCCGGCCAGGAGGCGGGCGCGTCAAAACTCTGACTGTTTTTCGTAGCGATCAGCCTCCGCGGAATCCCATGCTTACCTTTCGTCCTTGAAGTGGCATTGGCTATCCGAGGCTACCTGAGCCTTCGCAAAGTTGCAATAGCTGCACCAAGATTGGGCTAGGTTGAACAGTCGATGCCCGCTGCGCTTGCCCCCCTGCGACTCGGGGCCTTCCGCCGCCTTGCCCTGGTCCGCTTCGTCGACGAGCTCGGTGACTGGCTCGGCGAGATCGCGCTGGCGGTGCTCGTCTTCGATCGAACGGGCAGCCCCATGGCGACGGCCGCGCTGTTCCTCGCCCTTCAGTTCGCCCCCGCGATCGCGACCCCGCCCCTGGTGGCCCGCCTGGAGGGACTCCACGCCCGCGTCAGCCTGACGGCCCTGAACTTGCTCCAGGCGGCCGTCTTCGTGGCGCTCGCCGCCCTGTCCACCGACTTCTCGCTCATCGTCGTGATCCCTCTCGCAACGGTCGCCGGCAGCCTCGCCGTATCGGGCCGCACGCTGACGCGGGCGGCGGCGGCGGCGATGCTTGGCCCGCGCGGGATGCTGCGTGAGGGAAACGCGCTGCTGAACATCGGCTTCACGGCGGGAGCCGCGTTGGGGCCCGCGATCGCGGGCGTGGTGGTCGCCGGAGCCGGGACGCGGACCGCCCTGTTGGCCGATGCGGCCTCCTTCGCGGCTGTTGGCTTGCTCATAGTCACCGCTCGGGACCTGCCGGCGGGCCGCGCCACCGAGGGCGCCTGGACCGAGAGGCTGCGGCTCGCGCTTCGATATGTCCGCGAGCGAGCCCAGCTCCGCCGCCTGCTCGCGGCCCAGTCCGCCGCGTTCGTCTTCTTCGCGGTCGTGATCCCGATCGAGGTCGTATTCGCGAAGGAGACGTTGGGAAGCGGCGATGCCGGGTACGGCGCGCTGCTCGCGAGCTGGGGCGCCGGGATGCTCGGCGGAGGCGTGGTGTTCGCGGCCTTGCCGCGGACGTCGCTGCGCACCCTCCTCGGGGTAAGCACCCTCGCGGTCGGGTTCGCCTATCTCGCAACCGCCGCGTCCCCCACCCTGCTCGTGGCCTGCGTTGCGTCGTCGATCGGGGGAGCGGGAAACGGAGTCCAGTGGGTCGGCCTCATGACGGCCGTCCAGCAGCTCGCCCCGGCCGGCTACCAGGCGAGGGTGATCTCCCTGCTCGAAGCCCTCGCCAAGGCCATGCCCGGGGTCGGTTTCCTACTGGGGGGCGCGCTCGCGGCGATCTTCAACCCCCGCGTGAGCTACGCGGTTGCGGGAGCGGGCGTCATGGCTGTGCTCGTAACCGCGGCCGTCGTGCTCTCCCGAGCGGGTTGGGGTGCGATGGAAGCCCCCGGGTTCGACGTGGCCACCGAGGCTCGGCTCGGCGGATCACGGGCGGCAGAGGCGCCCGGCAGCGCCTTACCCGAGACCCCGGAGCGCGGGACGCAGTAGTCGTGTTCGCCCGCCGGACCCGGCTGCTCTTACTGCGCGCACTCCCAGGCGCTCGGCCCGGAGTCCGCCCAGATCTGCGCGGCGATCTGGCTCTGCTGCTGCGGCGAGGCGTCCTGCGGGGAGCCGCTGCCCCCGTACAGGCTCCACGTGGAGGGCAGGATCTGGTAGGCGCCGCCCGCGCCGGACGAGGGGTTGACCGCGTTGAAGTTGCCACCCGACTCGCACATCACGATCGCCTGCGGGATCGCATAGTCGCCGAGCCAGCTCGAGACGGTCTGCTGGGCCTGCGCGGCCGAGACCTGTTGGGCCGCCTGGACCTGCTGCTCCCAGCTGGAGACCTGAGACTGGAGGCTCGAGAGAGCGGCCGCCTCGTCGGCCCGAGCCTGCTCGAGCTGTGCCGCCTGGGCCTCGGCGTTGGCCCTTACCGCGGCGATCTGGTCGCGAGCGGTCGCGATGCGCTGGTTGAACTCCGCCTGCTGCGCCTTGGCCGCCTTCACCTGTGCGAGCTCGGCCGCGACCTGGTTGCGCAGCTGGCGCACCCTCCCCGCCAGCTCCGCGTCCGCATCCTCGATACGACCGACCAGCTCGGCGCGGTTGGCGAGGTCGTCGAAGCCCTTCGCGCTGAGCAGCAGCTCGGTCGCATCGGGCATGTCGCCCTGGTAGATCGCCACGAGGCGGTCCCTGAGCACGCCAATGGCACGGTGAAGCCGCGCCCGGGTCCGCGCAAGATGCGCCTGGGTCTGGTCAACGCGAGCCGCAAGCTCGGCCTCGCGCTCCTCCCCGCGGACGAGCACGGCCGTGAGCTCGGCCTCGCGCTGGGCGGCGGCGGCGGCCTGCTGGCGGGCGGACGCGAGCTGGGCCGCCTTTGCATCCAGATCGGCGCCGAGGCTCGAGGCCTGAGATTGGGCATCGGCGATCTTCGCGTTCAGCTCGTCGATGCTCTGCCCTGCGGATTGCGTGGCGGGAAGGGCCGCGAGCGCCGCGAGCGTGAGGACGAGCGCGCCGAAGCACCGTCCACGCGGCGTGACGGAAATGCGCATCGCCCGGATGTCCCTGGTGAGCTTCATCCTTCCGATGCCTACGGGGTTAGCTGGCGGGCTCGCGCCGAAGGACTGGCGCTACGCGACACTTGCCGCGACTCGCCCCGAGACGTCTCGCCTTGCGGCTCGTCGTCCCAGTGGTTCCCCCGCTCCCGCGAAATGCCTCCGCGGGATTCGGCGGTGAGGCGCGGAATCGTAGCGAATCGTTAGTAACCCATGAGCTGGAGGTGTGCGAGCGCCCTTCTGCAAGCGTTCTTGCAGCGCGAGTGGTGCCTCTAGCCCTCCGGCGGCTCGCGAGTCGTGGCCAGGTAGCCGCCCGCGAGGATCGCGGCCGCAGCGAGACCCAGCGCGACCCGGATCTGACGCCGGTAGCGCACCCGAATGAAGCGCACCACCAAACGGCCGATTAGCTCGTAGATCGCTGCCATCACTCCTCTCCCCTCTGTCCGGGTTCCTTTGCGGCGCGAGATCTGATCCGGTGCGCCATCCGGGTCTGCAACGTGAACAGCTCGATGAAGCCGGGGCTCGCCGCCTGGCTGAACTCGCCCCCGGACTCGCCGAAGGACGCGAGCGCGCGGTCATAGAGGGCGAACGGCGAGCTTCGCGCCACGGGCATCGCGGACCCCTTGTAGAGCTTCATCGCCACCTCGCCCGTCACGAGCTCGTTGGCGGCATTCATGTACGCGTCGAGGTCGGATCGCAGCGGCTCATACCAGAGCCCCGCGTAGCAGAGGTACGCCCATTTGTCCTCCAGCGTGCGTTTGAAGTTGTTCTGGTGGATCGTGGAGACGAGCTTCTCGAGCTCCCGATGCGCGGGCAGCACGATCGCTGCGGCCGGGACCTCGTACAGATCTCGAACCTTGAGCCCCACGACCCGGTCCTCGACGTGGTCGACGATCCCGACTCCGTGGCGCCGGCCCACCTCGGTCGCCCGTTCGAGCAGCTCGACCAGCCCGAGTCGCTCTCCGTTCAGAGACACGGGGCACCCGCGCTCGAACCCCACCCGGATGAGCTCGGGCTCGTCCGGGGCCTCTTCGGGAGACGTCACGAGCTGAAAGACGTCGTCGCGTGGCGGTTCGTCCAGGTCCTCGATCGTCCCACCCTCCGAGGAGCGTCCCCAGAGGTTGTCGTCGATGGAGTAGGGCGGTGCCTCGGTCCCGCCCTTGACGGGAATGCCGTGCTCCCGCGCGTAGGCGATCTCCTCCTCGCGACCCATCCGCCACTCCCTCACCGGAGCGATGATCTTCACCTCGGGATCCAGCGTCGCCACGGTGGCCTCGATCCGCACCTGGTCGTTGCCCTTGCCCGTGCAGCCGTGGGCAACGGTGTCGCAGCCCGCGCGACGCGCGTGCTCCACCGCGAGCTTGGCGATCAGCGGCCGCCCGAGCGCGGTGAACAGCGGGTACCCGCCGCCGTAGAGGGCATTGGCCTTGATTGCCGGCAGCACGTATTCGCGCGCGAACTCCTCCCGGGCATCGACGAGGATCGCGTCTACCGCCCCGAGGTCACGCGCCTTGCCGACGACCACATCCCAGTCCTCGCCGGGCTGGCCGAGGTCGACCGTGAGCGTGACGATCTCCGCGGAGTAGTGCTCCTGGATCCAGCGCAGCATCACGGAGGTATCCAGCCCTCCCGAATAGAGCAACAGGACGCGGCCGACCTGCTGGGGGTCGGGCTGGTACGAGGCGACCTGCTGCGGAGGCGGCTCGATCATCGCGTTCGCTCCTCTCGGGCCGACGCCCTCGCCGGAGCAGGTCGCAAGTCTCGCAGGCGCGGCCCGGCGAGATGCGCCTCCCGCCCCCATCTGTCCGCGATGATTTGCCGGTGAACCGCGGCCTTCGCATCGCTTCCGTCGCGCTGATCACCGCCGGCTTGGTCGTGGTTGCCGACGTGGTGGCGACGCTGACGTGGAAGGAGCCCGTCTCCAGCGCCTACGGCTCGATCCAGCAGGGGCGCGCCGAGGACCAGCTGAACGACCTGGAGGACCGGTTCCCGGCCCGCCCCGACCTGCGCGAGGTCGCCGGACCGGGGGGCGTGCGCCGCAAGGTCCACGACCTGGCCGGCCTGTTCAAGAAGCGAATCCACGACGGACAGGCGATCGGGCGGATCGCGATCCCGAGCATCGGCCTGGACGTCGTCGCCGTCCAGGGAACTGACACCGCCGACCTGGAGACGGGCCCGGGCCACTACGCGGACACGCCGCTCCCGGGACGCGGAGGCACGACCGCGTTCGCGGGGCACCGGACCACCTACCTCGCTCCCTTTCGCGACCTCGACGCCCTCGAGCCGGGCTACGAGATCGACGTCGAGATGCCCTATGGGAACTTCCAGTACCGGGTCACGGGATCCCGCATCGTGGAGCCGTCGCAGGTCGGGATCGTCCGGGACGTCGGCCACGAGCAACTCGTGCTGACCGCCTGCCACCCGCTGTACAGCGCCGCGCAGCGCATCGCCGTGTTCGCGAGGTTGACGAAGGTGAGCTTCTTCGCGCTCGGCGGCCGGCGCTGGAGAGACCCCTAACCGCTCCCACGCCGAAGCGCCCTAGGGAGACGAGCCGCCGGTGCCGTTTCCCTTGGTCGTGGTCGTCTGCGTGAACGTCGTGGTGGTGGTGGTCGTGCTCGTGGTGGGAGAGGTTGTCGAAGTCGTCGTGCTCGTCGGCGGTGGGGTCGTGGTGCTCGTCGTCGGAGCCGTCGTGAAGGTCGTAGTCGGCACCGAGGTGGCGGTGGATGCGGTGGTGCCCCCGCCGCCGTTGTCGGCTGCGATCACGACCAGCGCCACGACGAGCCCGATCACGATCGCAACCAGGATGACGATCGCCCACTTCATCCCTGAGCCGATGCCGCCGTCGGGCGGCTGGGGAGGCGGCGGAGGGGGTTCCGGTTGCCCCATGTAGCGCGTCGGGTCCTCGTGCATCGCCGGCGAGTCTAGATCCCGCGCAGGTCGCGATCGCAAACGGCCGCCGCCGGCTGAGCGGCTAGCCCCCGCCCGGCGGCGTCGGGGCCTTTTCGGTCACGGTGGCGGTGGAGGTCTCGGTGACCGTCTTGTTGGTCGTCACGTTGGTGACGGTGCTCGTTACCACCGTGGTCACGTTCGTGGTCGTTGTCGTTGTCGTCGGGGTAGTCGTCTTGGTCGTCGTGCGGACCACCTCCTTGGGTCCCGATGCGACGATCACCGCGACGGCGACGCCGAGGCCGAGCGCGAGCGCCGAGAGCAGGATCAGGGCGATCGTCGTGCGACGGCCGCGCGCACCCTCCGGTGGCGATGGAGGAGGCGTGGGTGGTGTGGAGCCGCGCTCGGACAGCACTCGGCGCGGGTCCGGCGGCGGCGGAGGGCTCTCAGCCGAGAAGGTCATGCAAGGTCCCGGTTGCGACGTCGAGCTCCTCCTCGCCGATGACGAGCGGTGGCAGGAAGCGCAGCATGCCCGGAGCGGGGACGTTTATCACGACTCCGGCGTCCAGAGCACCGGCGGCTACCGCCGCGGCATCGAGCCCATCGGCAAGGGAGACGCCGATCATCAGGCCGCGACCGCGAACCTCCGCCACGCCGCCGAGCGTCCCCAGCGCCTCCATGAACCGCGCGCCGAGGTCTCGGGCGCGGCGCAGGAGGCCGGGGTCGCCGATCACGTCCAATGTCGCGAGCGCCGCCGCCGCCGCCACCGGCGCGCCGGCGAAGGTCGAACCGTGGTCGCCGCGCTCGAAGACGTCGCCGAGCTCTGGCGCCGTGATGCAGGCGCCGGCGGGCAGGCCGCCCCCGAGCGCCTTGGCCGCGGTGATCAGGTCGGGACGCACCGGCAACTGCTCGTAGGCCCACAGGGAGCCCGTACGCCCCATGCCCGTCTGGATCTCGTCGAGGATCAGCAGGGCTTCGGATTCGTCGCACGCCTCACGTGCCGCCAGGAGCACCTCATCGGCGATCGGGAAGACGCCCGCCTCACCCTGGATCGGCTCGATCAGGACCGCGGCGGTGCGCTCGCCGACCGTGGCCCGCAGCGCATCCGGCTCGTCGCGCGGCACCGCAACGTAGCCGGCGGGCAGCGGGCCGAACAGGTCCTCCCGCGCCAGCCTTGGCGAGGCGGCGAGCGTCCCGAGCGTGCGGCCGTGAAAGGCCCCCTCGAGGACGACGATCTCGGGCTCGCCGATGCCCGCGACGTGAGCGCGCTTGCGCGCGAGCTTGATCGCGCACTCGTTTGCCTCGGCTCCCGAGTTGCACAGGAAGACCTTGCCGCCCAGGCTGGACTCGGCGAGCCGCTCGCAGAGCCGCATCCCCGGCTCGGTGTAATAGAGGTTCGACGCGCCGCCGAGTCGCCCCGCCTGCTCGGCGATGGCGGTGACGATCCGCGGGTGGCAGTGCCCGGCGTTGTGCACCGAGAGCCCCGCGAACAGGTCCACGTACTCCTTGCCGCCGGCGTCCCAAAGCCGGGCGCCGGAGCCGCGTACGAACTCCACCGGAGCCCGCGCATAGGTGGGCATCGCATAGCGCTCCTCGAGCTGCTGAAGCTCGGACAGGGTCATTCGCCCGACGGAGTCACCATCGTTCCTATGCCGGCGTCGGTGAAGAGCTCGAGCAGCAGCGAATGGGGCTTCGACCCGTCGATGATGTGCGCCGACTCAACGCCACCCCCGACCGCCTCCACGCAGGCGCCGAGCTTCGGGCGCATGCCGCCGGCAACACCGTCGAGTGCCGCTGCCACCTCGTCGACCGCGACCCTGGAGATGAGCGAGCCCGGATCGTCGGGCTCGGCGAGCCAGCCTGGCACGTCGGTGAGGAAGATCGCCTTGTAGGCCCCCAGGGCGGCCGCCACCTTGCCGGCCGCAGCGTCGGCGTTCACGTTGTAGGAGTTGCCCTCGCGATCGGTCCCCGCCGACGCCACCACCGGTATGTAGTCCTCGGCGATGTGGTTCAGGACGTTGACGTCCACGCGCTCGACCTCGCCGACGAGTCCCACGAGGTCGGCGTCCGCGTGCGGGCGGACCTCGAACAGGGTCCCGTCCTCGCCGGAGAGCCCCACCGCCGGCTGGCCGTGGCGGTTGAGGCGGCTGACTATGTCCGCGTTCACCTTCCCGAGCAGGACCATCTTGGCCACCTCGACGGTCTCCGGGTCCGAGACCCGGACGCCCTCCACGAAGCGAACCTCCATCCCCAGCCGCTCCATGTAGGTCGTGATCTCCGGCCCGCCGCCGTGCACGATCACCGGGTTGAGGCCGACGTACTTGAGCAGCACGACGTCCGTGGCGAATCCCTCGCGGAGCGCCTCATCCCGCATCGCCGCGCCCCCGTACTTGATCACCACTGTGCGGCCGTGGAAGTCCCTGATGTAGGGCAGGGCCTCGAGGAGGGTCGCGACGCTGGCCTGCGGATCGCCGTGGCGCTCCTTGTCGCTCATGTCGTGTACTCCGAGTTCAGCTCGACGTACGCGGGCGTCAGGTCGCAGAAGTAGAGGTGGGCCATGGCATCCCCCCGCTCGAGGCGCAGCCGGATCTCCGCCTCGTCACGGTCCGAGGCGAGCTCGGCTGCATCGACAGCCTCGGCCCCGAGCTCGTCGAGATCCTCCCCGGCGAGAGCCTGCCCGGCCGCCTGCGCGATCCGGCCCCAGTTCGGATCGCGCCCGTACATCGCGGCCTTGACCAGCGGGGAGTTGGCGATCGACCGCGCCACGCGCTCCGCCTCGCCGGTGGAGGACGCGCCCGTCACCTCGATCCTGCCCACCCGGCTGGCGCCTTCGCCGTCGGCGACGACCTCCAGTGCCAGCTGCAGCAGGATGGCTTCCAGGAGGCCCTCGGGGAGCGGGCGTCCGGACGAGCCGTTGGCCTGAAGAAGCAGCGTGTCGTTCGTGCTCGACTGGCCGTCGACCGTGATGCGTTCGAATGACCCATCGGCCGCGACCCGCAGAGCGCGCTGCGGATCGGGCAACTCGGCGTCGGTCTGGACGAAGCAGAGCATGGTCGCGAGGTCCGGCTGGATCATGCCCGCGCCCTTGGCCTGGGCGGAGACGGTTACCCCCCCGCAGCGAACCGTGCAGCGCTTCGGGCCCCGGTCCGTGGTCATGATCGCCCGCGCGAAGCCGTCACCGCCCCGCGCGGACAGCTCGTTCGCGGCGTCGCCGATCGCACGACGCACGTCGTCGATCGCCAGGGGGACGCCGATCACCCCGGTCGCCGCCACGGCCACGCTCGCCGGCGGGAGCTCGAGCATCTCGGCGGCGGCGTCGCGCATTGCGAGCGCGTCGCAGTAGCCCTGCTCGCCCGTGGCGGCGTTGGCGTTGCCCGAATTGACGACCGCGCCCCGGATCGCGTCGCGCTCGCACTCCTGCCGGCAGACCCGCACCGGGGCCGCGGCGGCGGCGTTGCGGGTCAAGAGCATCGCCGAACTCACCCCGCCCGAATCGCACACGAGCAGGCCGACGTCCGTCTCCCCGCCGCCCTTGAGGCCGCAGGCGACGGCCGCGGCCCTGAACCCCGGCGCAAGCTGCGCGGGATTCACCTCCTCGACGCCATCGGGGGGCGTGACCCAGCGCGAGCGAAAGAAGGAATCACCCGCCACCTCCTCGGCTGCGACTCCGCCGGCAGCGGCGTCGCCGGTGGCTCGAAGTGCGCGCTCGTTCATGAAAGCCCCTCCGTCTCGTCCAGCCCGAGCATCAGGTTCAGGTTCTGGATCGCCTGGCCGGAGGCGCCCTTCCAGAGGTTGTCGATCGCCGCGAAGACGAGGGCGCGCCCGGCCCGCTCGTCGAGCGCGACGTGCACCCGGCAGAGATTCGTGTCGCGGACGTCGCGCACTCCCGGAGGTGCGTCGACCACCTCGACGAACGGCTCGCCGTCGTAGCGCTCGCCATAGAGAGAGCGCAGCTCGCCGGCCGTGGCCTCGCGCGACAGATCCACGAAGCAGGTGGCGAGCAGGCCCTGGTCCAGGGGCAGGAGGTGCGGAACGAAGCTCGTGCGCCCGATCGAGCCCAGACGTGACAGCTCCTGCTCGATCTCGGGGGCGTGACGGTGCCCCTCGACCCCGTAAGGGCTGAAGTTCTCGTCCACGCTCACGAAATGCAGCCGATCCCCTCCCCCACGGCCTGCACCCGAGACGCCGGAGGCGGCGCTGATCGCGACGTCCCCCATCAGGCCGGCCTCGGCCAGGGGCGCCAGCGCCAGTAGCGCGGCGGTTGGATAGCACCCCGGGTTGGCCACCAGTCTCGCCTCGCGGATCGCTTCGCGATGCAGCTCGGTCAATCCGTACACGGCTTGGCCCAGCAGCTCGGGTGCCCCGTGCTCGCCGTAGGTGCGCTCATACGTGGCCGGATCGTGAAGCCGAAAGTCCGCGGAGATGTCCACGACGGCAAGGCCGGCCTCGTGGAGTGCGGCCACCGCCTCGGCCGCGGCGCCGTGCGGGTAGGCCACGAGTGCGGCGTCGCACTCCCCGGCGGCAGATAGATCGAGCTCGGTCAGCTCCACCGGCACGCGGTAGCGCGGGTACATGCGGTCCAGCCTCCTCCCCACCTCTCCGCGCGACGTCGCCGCCGCGAGCTCGAGCCTGGGATGGCGCCACACCAGGCATGCGCCAAGAGCCCCGGCGAACCCGGAGGCCCCAGCGACGAGAACCCTCGCTCGCGGCTCGCCCTCGAGGGGCTGAGCGTCTGGCGCGGCCGCCGTTGCGCGCGACCTATTCACGCAGCGACCCCCCGATCTCCGCGAGCGCCCGCTTGATGGCGTCCCGGCGTTCGGATACCTCCTCGTCGGTCAACGTGCGGTCCGGGGCGCGGAACTCCAGACGCAGCGCCAGGCTCTTTCGCCCCTCCCCCGCCTGCTCGCCTGTGTAGAGGTCGAAGACGCGGGCTGAGCGGAGGAGCTCGCCGCCCCCGGTCAGGACGGCGTCGCGCACCCGCTCCGCCGCAACGCCGGCCTCGATCACCACGGCGATGTCCTGGTAGACGGCCGGGTACGTGGTGACGTCCTCGTACCGCTCGAGGCCGGACGAGGCCGCGGCAAAGAGCGCGGCCGCGTCGACCTCGAAGCCGGCCCCTCCCGGCAGGTCCCACGCGCCGGCGACGCGCGGGTGAAGCTCGCCCAACCAGCCGGCTTCGACCCCGTCGATCTCGATCGCCGCCGAGCGCCCGGGATGCAGGAACGGCTCGACCCGCGCCGCCAGGCGCACGCCGGCGTCGAGCTGTTCGCAGAGCACCTCCAGAACGCCCTTGACCTCGTAGAAGCCGGCTGCCCCTTCGGGCCCCCGCCAGCCCGGAGGACTGAGAGGCCCCACCGCGAGGCAGGCGAGGCGGTGTGGCTCGTGGACGGGCGGGGGCAGATCGCCGGCGAACACGCCGGCGGCGGGCCCGCCCTCGCGCGGCGGCGGCTCGGAGAAGAAGGCGCGACCGGACTCGAACAGGGCCACCCCTTCTGCGTCGCGTGCGAGGTTGTGCTGGGCGGCGTCGAGCAGTCCGCCGAGCAGGGTGGTCCGCAGAGCGGAGTGCTCTTCGGACAGAGGATTGTGCGCGGCGACCATCCGCCGCCGCGGGTCGTCGGCCGGGAGCCGCAGGCGATCGGCGAGGGCGGGCGCTACGAAGCTCCAGCTGACGATCTCGTCGAAGCCGAGATCGCGCATCACGTCCTCGGCGCGGCGGCGAAGCAGCTGCTCTCTGGTCAGCCCGCCCGAGCGATCGCCGTGCTGGGGAAGCGTCCGGGGCAGGCGGTCGAAGCCGTGGAGCCGCCCAACCTCCTCGATCAGGTCGGCCTCACGGGTGACGTCGTAATGCCGGTGGATCGGGACCGTCGCGGACAGATCGCGCTCGCCCGCTGCCTCCACCGCGAAGCCCAGCCGTTCGAGATGCGTCTCGGCCTCGGAGCGCTCGATGCTCACCCCGAGGAGGCCGTCGAGGCGCGCGCCGCGCAGGGCGATCACGTGGGGGGCAGGTACGTCGGCGGCTTCGTCGATCGTTCCCGGAATGAGCCGGGCACCGCAGATCTCGACCAAAAGGCGCGAGGCGACGCGCTGGGCCTGGAGCGCCAGGTCGGGATGCAGCTGCTTCTCGAACCTCGTCGAAGCCTCGGAGCGCAGGCCGAGCATGGTCGACGTGCGAAGGATGTTGACGCCGTTCCACGTCGCCACCTCGAGCAGCACACGGGTGGTCGCGGCCGAGACCTCCGAGACCAGCCCACCCATGATCCCCGCAATGCCGGAGGGGCCATTGCGGTCGCAGACCAGCACCGACTCCGCGTCAAAGGTCCGTTCGACGCCGTCGAGCGTCGTCATCGTCTCGCCCTCCGCGGCCGTCCGAATGATCAGCGCACCGTCCGGGACCGTGTCCAGGTCGAAGGCGTGCAGCGGCTGGGCGCTCGCCAGCATCACGTAGTTCGTGATGTCGACGACGTTCGAGATCGGGCGCTGGCCGGCTGCCATCAGGCGCGCCTTCAGCCACAGGGGCGAGGGGCCGACCGAGACGTCCGTGAAGACGCGCGCGGTGAACCGCGGGCAGAGGTCCGGCGCCTCAACGGTCACGGACGCGTACTCCTCGGCGCGCCCCTCCCCGTCGGCCGATGCGTCCTTCTCCCACGGCGGCTCGGCCAGCGGCGCGCCGGTGATCGCGTGGACCTCCCGCGCCACGCCGTAGACGCCCAGACAGTCGGGGCGGTTCGGGTTGACCTCGAGGTCCAGGACCGGCTCGGCGATCGGCAGGACCTCCGCCAGCGGGGTACCCGGCGCTAATCCTGCGTCGAACCCCGCCGCCCCCGGAGTCGCAGACGAGGAGGCGGCGGGCATTTGGTCGAGCACAATTATTTCCTCGCCGTCGTCGCCGATCTCCAGCTCGGTCTCGGAGAGGATCATCCCGTTGGAGACGACGCCGCGAAGCTCCGCCTTTCCCAGCTTTTGGCCACCGGGCAATACCGCGCCCGGGAGGGCAACCGGCACCGCCTGCCCCGCCGCGACGTTCGGCGCCCCGCAGACGATGGCTCGCGTGTCGTCGCCGGTGTCCACCTCGCAGACGCTGAGACGGTCGGCGTTGGGGTGAGGCTCCGCGGAGATCACGCGACCAACCACGAAGCCATCGGTAGAGGGAGCCCCGACCCGGGCGACGCGCTCGACTTCGACCGCCCGCATCGAGAGGAGCTCGGCGACGTCCTCGGCCGAGAGGCCGGGGTCGCAGTACTCGCGAAGCCAGGAGAAGGGAACCCTCACGCGAACTGCTCCAGGAAGCGGACGTCGTTCTCCAAGAACATGCGCAGGTCGGGGATGCCGTGCTTCAGCATGGCGATCCGCTCGATTCCCATGCCGAAGGCGAAGCCCTGCGTTCGCTCCGGGTCGTAGGCGCGCCCGGCCGCCCCGGAGGATCGCTCCCCTTTTTCCCCGACGAAGGCGAACACGTTCGGATCCACCATCCCCGCGCCGAGGATCTCGATCCAGCCCGTCCCCTTGCAGAGCGGATCGCGCGCGCCGTCCGCCAGGGTCCCGCTCCCGCCGCACTTGAAGCAGGACACGTCCACCTGCACGCTGGGCTCGGTGAACGGGAAGAAGTCGGGCTTGAGGCGGGTCTGGCGGTCCGGGCCGAAGATCCCGCGCGCGAGCTCCTCCAGGGTCCCCGCCAGGTCGGCGAGTGAGATCCCATCCGCGACCGCCAGTCCCTCGACCTGATGGAACATCGGGACATGGGTCGCGTCGATCGTGTCTCGGCGGTAGGCGGTGCCCGGCACGACGATGAAGAGCGGCGGCTCGAAAGCCTCCATCGCGCGCACCTGCATCGGAGAGGTGTGGGTCCGGAACAGGACGTCCTTCGGCCCCGGAGGCAGTCCCTGTTCGTTGACGACGCCATCGGGCAGGGTTGCTGGGTCCACGTAGAAGCTGTCCTGGGTGAGCCGCGCAGGATGCCCCGGCGGATGGTTGAGCGCCGTGAAGTTGTAGTAGTCGTGCTCGACCTCCGGCCCTTCCATCACCCGGTAGCCGAGCCCGACGAAGATGTCCTCGATCTCGCGCCGCGTCTGCTTCAGCACGTGCAGGTGGCCGACCCCAACCGGCGGGATACCGGGCAGGGTGACGTCGATCCCATCCTCGGCCAGGCTCCGCTCCAGCTCCTGTCCCTCGAGCTCGCCGCGGCGGTGCGCGAGGAGCTCCTCCAGCGCCTCGTGCGCGGCGTTCGCCGCCGAGCCGACCGGCCCCCGCTCGGCGGGGGGAAGGTCGCCGATCCCGCGGAGGATCCCGGTCAACTCCGCCTTGCGCCCCAGGTAGCGGACTCGCAGCTCCTCGAGCGCGGTGGCGTCCGCCGCCGCGACGATTGCGGCCTCCGCCTCGCGACGCAGCTCCTCGACTCTCGCCTGCGCGTCAGCCATGGCCGGCCATCCTATTTCGCAGCTCGTGGAGCGCAATCGCGGCGGCCACCGCGACGTTCAGCGAGTCCGGGCCGTCGGGGCGCATCGGGATCCGGACGCTCGCGTTCGTCGCCGATGCGATCTCGCCGGGCAGGCCCTCCCGCTCCGCACCGATGCAGATCACGACCGGCGGCGGAGGCGCCACCTCCGCCAGCGACGCCTCGGCGCCGCCATCCAGCGCCAGCTTGGTCCCGCGGAGGTCGTCGAGCCGTGCCCGGGCCGGCGGGCGGGCGAACACCGATCCCATGCTCGCCCGCACGGCCTTGGGGGAGTACGGATCGGCGCACCCGGGTCCCAGCACCACCGGCCCGTCGCACAGCGCGTGGGCGGTGCGCACGATCGTGCCCACGTTCCCGGGATCGCCCACACCGTGCAGGTACACCGAGATGTCTCCCCCGGGCTCCGACCAGCGCTGGCGGCAGACGGCGATCACCCGCGTTCCGGACCCCAGCGCGCTGACGGCGTCGAGCAGGTGGGGCTCGACGTCCTCTCCCGCGACCAGCGCAAACTCGGGCTCGAGCCCGGCGTGCCTCGCGGCTTCCACCAGATCCTCGCCCTCGGCGACGAACAGGCCCGCGCGATCGCGGTGCCTTCGCTCCCGGAGCTTGCGAACCAGCTTCAGCTTCTCGTTGTGGGGGCTTGTGATCACGTTCCTCGTTCCTCGTCACGACACGAAAAAGGCGGCTCGACTCGAGCCGCCTGGGGGACCTCGCGTGTGACAGATCGTCAGGCCGCGGTGGCCTCCCGGGCTAGCTCGGCAAATCGGCGAAACGCCTCCGGGTCGCGCACCGCGACATCGGCAAGCATCTTGCGGTTGACCTCGACCCCGGCCTCCTGGAGGCCGTGGATCAGCTGCGAGTAGCTCATCCCCTCGCGCCTGGCGGCGGCGTTGATCCGCACGATCCACAGACGGCGGAACTCGCGCTTGCGGTTGCGGCGGTCGCGGTAGGCGTAGCGACCGGACCGCATCACCTGCTCGTGGGCCAGCCGGTAGCTGGAGTGCTTGCGCCCCCAGTAGCCCCTTGCCTGTCGCAGGACCTTCTTCTTGCGCCGCTTGCGTGCGACGGCGTTCGTGGCGCGGCTCATGGTTCCTAGCGTCCCTTCCCGGCGAGCAGCGTTCGGACCCGCTTTCGATCCTGCGGCGCGACCTCCGTTGGCCTGGACATGCGGCGCTTTCGCTTCGGCGACTTCTTCTCCAGGATGTGGCTGGAGTACGCGCGGCGGCCGCGCAGCTTCCCGCCGGCGGTCTTCCGGAAGCGCTTCTTGGCGCCGGAGTGGGTCTTCATCTTCGGCATCGCGACGGCTATTGAAGCAGACGCGCTGCGGCTAACCGGCAGCGGCGTCCGCCGCCGCATCCCGGCGCTGGCGGCTCGCGCCGTCCTTGGCCGGGGCGAGGAGCATGCTCATGTTGCGCCCCTCCTGGAGTGGCTCCTGCTCGATCGTCGCCAGGTCCTCGATGTCGTCGTAGAGGCGCTGGAGCAGCGCCCGGCCCCGCTCCGGATGGGCCTGTTCGCGACCCCGGAACATGATCGTCACCTTGACCTTGTCCTGGTTGCGCAGGAAGCGCTCCACGTGGCCCCGTTTGGTCTCGTAGTCGTGCTGGGCGATCTTCGGCCGCAGCTTGATCTCGCGCACGTTGATCTGCTGCTGGTGCTTGCGGGCGGCCTTTGCCTTCTGCTCCTGCTCGTACTTGTACTTCGAGTAGTCGAGCAGCCGGGTCACCGGCGGCCTTGCGTCGGGGGCCACCTCGACCAGGTCGAGGTCGCGTTCCTGGGCGAGCGTGAGCGCCTGGTCGGTGGGGACGATGCCCACCTGGTTTCCGGACTCGTCGATGAGCCGTACCTCGGAGACGCGGATCCGTTCGTTGATCCGCGTCGGGTCACGCTCAGGCGGCGACCGGTCGAAGCGCGGATTCGCCACTAGGTGATGTGCACGCTGCTCGCCAAGCTAGGGATGCTCTGACGGGATCGAGAAGATGAGACGGACACAGAGGACGGGCACGGGCGCTAGCGGCGGCTGCGCGTGGTGTGAGTGCCCTTCATTGCGCGCCAGTATAGACGGCTACGTGGGGGAGGTCTCACGCTCGATTCGAGCCGCGAAGTCGGCCACCGATTCGGAGCCGAGGTCGCCTTCCGCGTGTGAGCGCACGGCGACCGCGGCGCCCTCCGCCTCACGGTCTCCCACCACCAGCATGTACGGGGCCTTGGAGACCTCGGCGTCGTGGATCTTCTTGCCCACGGACTCAGACCGGTCGTCGATTCGGTGGCGGACTCCGGACTCGGCGAGTCGGCGTGCCACCTGCGCCGCGTAGTCGTTGTGGCGGTCGGCCACCGGGAGGATCACCGCCTGCACCGGTGCGAGCCAGACCGGGAAGCGACCGCCGTAATGCTCGATGAGGATGCCCACGAAGCGCTCCATGGAGCCCAGGAGCGCCCGGTGGATCATCACCGGCCTGTGCTCCTCGTTGTCGGCACCCTGATAGGAGAGATCGAAGCGCTCGGGCATCTGGAAGTCCAGCTGGCAGGTCCCGCACTGCCATGAGCGCCCCAGCGCGTCGGTGATGTGGAAGTCGATCTTCGGCCCGTAGAAGGTTCCCTCACCTGGGCTCACCTCGTGCTCGCGGCCCTGGCGCTCGAGCGCCTCCCGCAACGCCCCTTCCGCGGCGTCCCACTGCTCGCCGGTGCCGATGTACTTATCGGGCCGGGTGGAGAGCTCGACGCGAACCTCGTCGAAGCCGAAGCGCGCGTAGAGCGCATCGATCGCCTGGCAGATGGAATCGACCTCGTCCGTCACCTGCTCGAGGGTGCAGTAGACGTGCGCGTCGTCCTGGGTGAACGCGCGGACCCGCATCAGGCCGTGGAGGACGCCCTCGCGCTCGTAGCGGGAGACATGGCCGAATTCGGCGAGCCGCAGTGGCAGGTCACGGTAGGAGCGGCGCTCCGACGCATAGACCAGGCAGGCGCCCGGACAGTTCATGGGGCGGACGGCAAAGCGCCTCTCCTCCGTGCCCTCCCGCTCGGCGGGGGCGGCGAAGAACATGTTCTCGCGGTAGTTGTCCCAGTGGCCGGAGCGATGCCAAAGGTCCTCGTCGAGGATCTGGGGGGTCTTGATCTCGAGGTAGCCGCGGCGCGAGAGCTGGTCGCGAACCTCGCGTTCGATCAGGCGCAGCAGCACGGTGCCGTGCGGCAGCCAGAACGGCATGCCTGGAGCCTCCGGGCGCAGCATGAAGAGACCGAGCTGCGGTCCGAGCCGGCGATGGTCGCGGGCGCGGGCCTGCTCGAGGCGCTCCAGATGCTCCTCCAGCTCGCGCGCGGAGAAGAACGCCGTGCCGTAGATGCGGGTGAGCATCTGGCGGCGCTCGTCGCCGCGCCAGTAGGCGCCGGCGACGGAGCTCAGCTTGAAGGCCTCGATCCGGCCGGTCGAGGGCCCGTGCGGGCCGCGGCACAGGTCGACGAAGGGACCGTTGCGATACAGCGAGACGGTTTCGGTGCCCTCGTCGCGGATCAGGTCCTCGATCAGCTCCACCTTGTAGGGCTGGTCCTCCGCGCGAAAGCGCTCGATCGCCTCCTCGACGCCGATCTCGGAGCGCTCGAACGTCTCGTCGGCCTTGATGTGGGACGCCATCCGGTCCTCGATGCGCTGGAGATCGGCCTCCGAGGGCCGAAAGCCATCCGGGAACTCGAAGTCGTAGTAGAAGCCGCTCTCGATCGGAGGACCTATGGACACCTTCGTTCCCGGCCACAGCTCCACCACCGCCTCCGCGAGAACGTGGGCGCAGTCGTGACGCAGCACCTCCAGGGCCTCGGGGCGATCGGCGGTGAGGATCTCGATCCGCTCCCCGTCCGCGAGGGGCGCGGCGAGGTCTCGGACCTGCCCGTCGACCTTGACCGCGAGCGCGTCCTTCGCCAGCCTCGGCCCGATCGCGGCCGCCGCCTCTGCCCCGCTCGCGCCCTCATCGAGCTCGAGAGCCGAATCGTCGGGCAGCTTGACGGTGATGCTCGCCATCGCGGCCATGCTATCCAGCGCATGCGCGCGTCCGGGAGCGGAGGCCGTCGCGTCCGTCGCGCCGCTCAGCATCCCCTGCATCGCACCTTCCTCGCATCCATGCTGCTAAGGCGCGCCGGACGCGACCCCTCCGCTCCCGTCTTACCCCGCGGCCGGATTGGCCCGGCCGCCGACGGAGATCAGCCGGCACGGGCCGTGGCCCTTCGGCAACGGATGGCGAGCCCAGAGCGCGTAGGGACCGGCGCGGCGCTCGAGCCGAAAGCCCGCGAACGGCGCGGTGGGCTGCACGCCCGTGATGACGTGAGCGATTCCCGGAGGTGGCGGCGGGCGATGGTCGCTGGCTGGGGCCGCCTCGTTCCGTGCCTGCTCGGCGGCGACGCACACTCGCCCCCCGCGCAGCTCCCAGACGAGATAGTCGCGACCGTGCTCGTCGGCGAGCACGTGCTCACTCGTGAGCACCAGGGTGGAGCCGGTTCCCAGGAGCGGGCGCAGCTGGGTCAGGGCCGGGGAGTAGGTGGAGGGCCCGACCGGGCCGTTCACCAGCGCAAGCACGCTTGAGCCCGCCGCCGCCCCCAGGAACGCAACGGGAGCAGGGCGCGGGCGGCGATGAGCATCGCGAGCGGCGCAGCCATCACGGTGGCCTTCGCCGCCTGGTAGGGCGTGCCGGCGAAGTGCGCAAAGGCAAACAGGGCCACGGCGGCGGCCAGCGCGCTCGGAACCGCGCGCTCACCGCGCTTCAGCCACCACGCGAGCCCGTACGCGAGCGCCGCGAGGCCGAGCAGCTCGCCGACATAGAAGCCGGCCGCGGGCATCGCGCCGTCGCCGGGATCGAGGCGGAAATCCCCGGAGGGCCAGATGCCCAGCGCCTCGAGGGGCGAGATCGCGTTGAAGAGGTTGCCGAAACCGGCGCCCGACGGGTTGAAGGTCTCGAAGCTCGCGAAGTCGATCATCCGCCCCAGCTCGGGAAGGCTGGCCAGCACCAGGACCGCGATGGCAGCCCCCGTCGCCGGCGCTGCCTGCCGCGCGACCGCGACGGCGGCAGCGAGGGACTCGCGTCTAACGAACAGCCCGAGCTCCAGCAAGGCCCAGAGCCCGGCCGCGGCCGCGAGCCACAGGAGCCCGGGAAAGCTGTAGCAGTAAACGGCACCGATCACGAGCACAGCCAGCGGGAGCGCCCGCCATGCCGAAGCGGTCGAGGCCGCTGTCAGCTCGCCGCGGCTCAGCTGGTGCAGGCCGATCGCGAACGCCAGCACGAAAAGCGCCTCGATCGTCTCCTTGAAGGCCCCCTGGATCAGGTAGGAGGCCACCAGATACGGAAGCCCGACGAGGAGCGCCCCTGCGAGCCGCCACGGCTCCGGCAGCTGCCAGATGAGGGCGAGCGCCGCAAGGCACGCCATCACCGCCACGGCCAGCATCAGACCGTCGAAGGCCTGCACGGTGCTCGGGCCCAGCTTCGACAGCGCTGCCACGAGGCTGTGGGGCCCGAGGGGATAGCCCTGGTCGAGGAGCCGCCCGCCCTCGCCGTGCACCAGCCTGTCGGTCGCCAACAGGTGCTGTGACATGTCCGGATTGAGGCCGGTGCCGAGGATGCCGAAGCGCCGCTCGACGATGAAGGGAAGTGACGCCACGACCACGGCGATCAACTCCACCGGAACCGCGATTCGCAGAGCGCGCGGCAGGTCGTGGAGGCGACCCCGAAGGAAGGCGGCCGAGGCCACGCCGAGGACGGCGATCACGGTCAGCGAGATGACGCCCTCCGGGGAGATCCGCGCGGTCCCCCAGGCAACTGCCGTGAGCACGGCCAATCCCACGGCCGGAGAGAGGCGCGACATGCTTCGCCGGCCGCAGGCCGCGAACACGGCCTGGCCGAGCAGCGCCGAGAAGCCCAGGATCAGCAGGAAGGACGCATAGGTCCCGACCATCGCGCGGCGAGGATAGAGGCGCGACTCGACTGCCCCCACCTCGCCGCCGGTGACGTAAGGGTTTGCGCCGCCCCACACAGGGGTATTGCCTGTCAAAGGCCGTCGGTCGCGGATGGCTCCAACAAAGCACAGGGCCAGGAATTGACGTTGTCGCTTGCAACTATGGAGCTACGGAGCAAGACGAGCGCGGAGCCTGAATTCCGCCTCGTTATGCCGAGTCGCGCGGAGCACGTCGCCTTGGTGCGCCAGGCGCTGAGCGGAGCGGTCGACGTGCTGGAGCTCGGAGAGTCGAGATTGCTGGACATCAACGCGGCGGTCAGCGAGGCGTGCAACAACGTCGTCGTCCACGCATACGAAGACGGCGAAGGCCCACTCGAGGTCTACCTCTGCATCCAGGAGGCCGAGCTCGAGGTGATCGTCTCGGACCAGGGCGTCGGCATCAGGCCGAAGACGCCGGCGCCTGAGCTCGAGCTCCAGGGTCTCGGCCTCTCCCTGATCCAGACGCTGTGCGATCGGGTCGAGTTCCTGGGCGGAATCGGCGAGGGCACCAAGGTGCGGATGGCGTTCTCGCTCGACAAGAGCGTCGAGGAGTGGACGAGCGACGCCCCGGATGGCTCCGATGAGGCAGATCCCCCTCCGGGCGAGCTCGTGATCGCAGTGTCGGCCGGCCCGCTCGCCGCGCCGGTCCTTGGACGGATGATCGGGCTGCTCGCCGCGCGGGCAGGGTTCTCACTCGAGGGGATATCCGAGGCCCAGCTGATCACCGACTCGCTGGCTGCGCACGTTCCGAGGGTCATCGTCGGGAACAAGATCCAGTTGGGAATCGACCGCCCCGACAATGGGCTTCTGGTCCGCGTTGGGCCGCTCGAGGACGGTGGCGCGGAGCGCATTCTCGAGGCCTCGGCGCTGGGCGACCTGCCGCCGGTGCTGGAGCGTTTGACCAAGGAGCACCGGGTCGACGGCTTCGAGGGCGGCGAACTGCTCAGCCTCACCCTCGCAGGCTCAGCCTGATCGGCGGCCCGCTCAGCCGATCGACTCGGGGTCCTCGACGATCTCGAGGCGTTGATCCAGCTGCGTCACGCTGAAGAGCCTTTCCACCGCGCCGGGACCGCGCACGACCACGAGGCGCCGGCCGGCAGTTCGAGCTCTCTCGTCGGCGCCGATCACGGCGCGAAGGCCAGTGGAATCGATGAACGCCACGTTGCGCAAATCCAGAACGAGGGTGCCCGGCGAGTTCGCCTCGATGCGGCCGAGCTCCTCCTCGAAGCTCTCTGTGCTCGCGATGTCGAGCTCGCCTGCGAGGACGGCCCGCGTCTGGCCTCCGTGCTGCTCGGTCGTTACTTCCAGTGTGGACATGGCTGAGGCAGCGGCACAATACACCTGCGTTTGACGCTGGGAACGCATCCGCCTGCGACCCGCGGAGCGCTCTATTGCGGGCTGTGAGCCGCCTCCTCTTCCTCCCCCTGCACCGCCGCCAGGAGCTTTCGAAGCGCCTTGCGCATGATCCGCGAGACCTGCATCTGGGACACGCCGAGACGCCGGCCGATCTCATACTGGTTCAGGTCCTCCTCGAAGCGCAGTCGAAGCACGGTGCGCTCGCGATCCGAAAGCGGCGCCCGCTCGGCGGCGAGCTGGGCCTCGACGCGGTCAAAGCCCGCCTCGTTCGTGCCCACTGATTCCACCATCGGCGCCGACTCGGCGTCCTCACGGCTTCGGGGGACGTCCAGTGACAGGGTGCGCCGCGCCTCCTCGGCCTGGAGGGCCTCGGCGACCTCCTCGGTCGTGATCTCGAGCCGCTCTGCGATCTGGGCCGCGGTCGGTGTCCTGCCGAGCTCCTCGGAGAGCTTCTGCGCCGCCTCGGCCACGGCCATGGTGCGCTCCTGGAGGCCGCGGGGCAGGCGGAGCTCCCACACGCGGTCCCGAAAGTGACGACGAAGCTCGCCGAGGATGGTCGGTGCCGCGTAGGCGATGAACGAGCGCCCGCGCTCTGGATCGAAGCCGTCGAGGGCCTTGATCAAGCCCAGGCTTGCGACCTGGATCAGGTCCTCGAGCTGCTCGGAGGCTCCGCGGTAGCGAAGCGCCAGGGACCTGGCCAGGGGCAGGAACCGGTGGGTGAGCTCCTCCTTCAGGGCCGGGTCGTGGGTCTGGGCGTAACGGCGAAGGAGCTCGCTCTCGTCGCCGGGCCGCTGCCCCGGCCGCCTCGACGTGTCTTCGACACGAGACAGCGTTCGACCATCCTTTCGATTCGGTGAACGGTTCTCGCGACGAACCGCGTGCGAGGCATCCTTCCGGGCCACCGGCGGCTTTGTCGCCATCCTCTGCTGGGAGGCCGCCAGGCTAGGCGATGCCCAGCTGCCCTGTACGAAACAGTACAGAACGCCGGCGGGCGGTCGTCAGTTGTCAGCCAGCACGGCCTCGACCGCCCCGTCGAGCGTGTCGAATACCGGAATCGTCCGGTCAATCGCGGTCAGCTCCAGCACTCTGCGCACGTCTCCCCCACCGCTGACGAACGCCACGTTGGACCCGCCGTTCTGCGCCGGCTTCACTCCGTGGAGGAGGGTGGCCAGTCCGGTCGAGTCCAAGAACTCGCACTCCGTCAGGTCGACCACCAGCGGGCGATCCGTGTCGCCCGCCGCCGCCTTCAACAGCTCGCGCACACGCGGCGCCGTGGACAGGTCGAGCTCTCCCTGGATCGCCACCACCTGCACTCCGCCGACGATCGCCCGTGTGGCCTCGAACGGTTTCGGGCTCACGGCTTCCCGGGGATGGGTGCAGTGGGCGCTACCGGGCTCCAGCGAGCCCGCAGGGCGAGCGGCGTGAGAGCCCCGAGTCGGCGGGCGGTCTGGATGGGCGCTACTGGGCTCCAGCGAGCCCGCAGGGCGAGCGGCGTGAGAGCCCCGAGTCGGCGGGCGGTCTGGATGGGCGCTACTGGGCTCGAACCAGTGACCTCCAGCTTGTCGAGCTGGCGCTCTCCCAACTGAGCTAAGCGCCCGCAGCCGAAGAATCTAGCAACGGCACCTCAGCCCGCCGCCGTCGGCGCCGTGGCGCGCGGAGGCGGAGTCGCGATCAGCCCCTTCGCGTACATCGTCTCGACGAAGACCTCCCGGGTATCGGCCGACGGCCGCCAATCGATCTCCGACTTCAGCTTCTCGTTCGAGACGATCCATGGGTAGCGGATGAAGTCGAGATTGCCCGGCGGGGCCTCGACGCGTGGGGCGTGGAGGGCCCAGGCGACGGCGTAGATGCGGTACGTGGTCCTCATCGACATCACCCTCGTCTTGCGGCCGATCATCTCCGCCGACTCGCGCCACGTCAGCGTCCCGTCCCCGCCGATGTTGAATGGCCCCCCGGCCTTGGCGTCCAGTAGTCCGACGGTCGCGCTCACGACATCGTCCTCGTGGACGAGCTGGAACTCGGTGTCGACGCCGTCGAGGATCGGGAAGAAGGCCGAGTTCTGCCAGCTTCGGGAGATGTAGTTGTCGACCGTGGGGCCGAAGACGATGGACGGGCGGACGATGGTCATCACCCGGTCCGGCTGCTCCAGCGCCCACAGCTGGCAGAGGCGATCCACGTCCGCCTTGTGTCGCGCGTAGGGAAAGCCGGGCTGGCCCCTGACGGGCCAGTCCTCGGCAATCGGGACCGGGTTGTCCGGGAACGCGCCGTAGGCGGTGGCGGACGAGGTGACCAGAACCTGTGGCGTGCCCGCCTCGGCCGCTGCCTGCAACACCGCATGCGTTCCGTTGACGTCGATGTCGTACATCCGGGCCTCGTCGCGGATCGGGTCGAGGATGAAGGCGAGATGCACGAGGGCGTCCGGCTTCTCGCGCTCCAGCAGGTCCCGAATCGCGGCGAAGTCGCGCACGTCGCCCTTCACGAACGTGGTCTTCTCGTGGGGCCTCGTGGGCGGGCGGACGTCGAGATCCACGATGCCCTCCGTGTCGTCGCGCGCCGCGAGAATCTCGATCAGCCGTGAGCCGATGTAGCCCGAGCCGCCGGTGATCAGGTACCGCACGCCCGCATCCTATGCGCAACGCGTGCGTCCTGGCCAGCGAGCCACAACTGATGCGCCCAACAGGCGCTCACATTGTCCGGTGAGGAGGCGGCGCGGCCCTGGCGTTGGCCGATTCGGAGAAATGCTGCAAAACACGTATTGGCCTGACGCAGGGGAACCGCAACTTCGGGCGAAGGTTGGTGTTAAGTTAGTCAAGCCGCCGCCGATACAGGCGATAGGACTTAAGGACCGACGGGCCAGCGGCCGCATCGCTGGCGGCACGTCCTTCGGAAACAAAGGGCCCCTTCCATGGGGCCCTTTTCCGTGGCTTTCCGGGACTTTCCTAGGAGCTGCCGAGCCCGATGAATCCGTCGATGCCGGCCGACGTCACTCCGCCCACGGTGTTGCACGCGGTCGGGTCCGGGGGCTGGAACGTCAGCTCGCCGAGAGCCGAGTCCCCCGCGTAGCGCGTGGTCGTGATCGTGGTCGACGTGGGCTGCCCCACCTGCGGGTTGATCGCCGGCAGGGTGACGCTCTGGATCACCGTGCCGGTGAGGTGGACTGCGGCGGCCGCCGAGGTCGTGTTGTAGGAGACGACGGTGCGGGTGCCGTCGGCCCACGTCGCGATCGCGATGCCGCTGGTGGTGCCGGTTGCGCAGCTTCCCTGACCGCTTGGCACCGGCTCCTGGAACTGCTCGCCCGTTGGGTCGGTGTAGACCTTGCCGGCCTCTACCGAGCCAGAGGCCGGCGCGCCGGCCTCGCTCGACTGACAGCTCGAGAGCTGCCCGGCGAAGCTGTAGTTGAACGCCTGGTCGTTGTTGGTCAGCCCCGGGCTGAAGCTGGCGTTGCCCTGGAGATGACACCCGCCGCCCGACTGGGCTGAGGCGGGCACGGCGAACAGCACCGCGGCGAGTACGAACGCCATCGGTGTGAACACGGAAACGAGCTTCCGCATTTCTCCTCCTGTCAGAGATTGGCTTCGACTGGCCGGTCTTGCCGCATCCCTTGCCGCGGCCCAGTCACTTGCCACCTCTCCTTGGCGAGGCCGCACCCTACCCAATAAGTCAGCTTCCAGACATCCCGGTCATCGGACCGGAAGCGGTCAGGCATGCGGGGAAGGCGCCTCGCCATCGGGCTCGACCTCGAGCGTGAGGCCGTCGATGGCCGCGATGCGGACCGTCTCGCCAGGCTCAACCGCCCCGCTCGCGTGCGCGCGCCACAGCTCTCCCCCCACCCGGACGTGACCGACGGGGGCGCAGGCGTCGACCACGGTGGCCAACCCGCCGATCATGGTCTCGGGGCCGGTGCGCAGGCGATAGCGGCGCAGGAAGCGCCGCCAGAAGAGGAGCTCGCCCACCTCCAGCGACACCGCGGCCACGACCGCCACCAGGCCCCATGGCTGCGGGAGCAGGAACAGCGCGATGAGCGCTAAGACGATCAGCATCGCCGCCCATTCTCACGGGTGGATGGCGGAGCAGTGGCATGATGAGCGCACCCGAGGCATAGCGAGCCAGGCCTTCCGCGCTGGCCCCCAGGAAGGAGTCGAGAGATGGCGACGATCACGGAGCGCGAGGCGCGGCAGGTCGACAACGCGAACGAAACGGGGCGCCCACCAGTCGTGTTCATCCACGGCCTGTGGCTCTTGTCCAGCAGCTGGGACCGCTGGGCCGCTGTGTTCGAGGAGGCCGGCTACGCGACGCTTACCCCCTCATGGCCCGACGACCCCGAAACCGTCGAGGAAGCAAGGTCGAACCCCGACGTCTTCGCCAAGAAGACGGTGGGGCAGGTCGCCGACCACGTCGGCGAGGTGATCGGCAGGCTGAACACGAAGCCGGCGGTGATCGGGCACTCTTTCGGCGGCCTCCTCGCCCAGATCGTCGCCGGACGTGGATTGTCCGCCGCGACGGTTGCCATCGACCCGGCGCCCTTCCGCGGCGTCCTGCCGCTTCCGATCTCCTCGCTGAGATCGGCCATGCCCGTGCTGGGAAATCCGGCCAACCGAGGGCGCGCCGTCACGCTGACCTTGGACCAGTTCAGGTACGGGTGGGCCAACGCCCTCAGTGAAGAGGAGGCCAAGCAGCTCTACGAGACGTTCCACGTGGCGGCGCCAGGCGCGCCGCTGTTTCAGGCGGCGACGGCCAACCTGAATCCGTCGACGGAGGCGAAGGTCGACAGCAAGAACCCCGAGCGCGGGCCGCTGCTACTGATCTCCGGCGAGAAGGACCACACGGTGCCTTGGGCGATCGTGAACGCCTCGTTCAAGAAGCAGCGGCGAAACGAGGGCGTGACCGAGATCGCCAAGGTCACGAACCGCGGCCACGCGCTCACGATCGACAGCGGCTGGCGAGAGGTCGCCGACAAGGCGCTCGCGTTCGTGAAGCGGTTCGTCTAGTGCCGCACTAGCCGTAGCTGCGGAACCCCTCGCGCCAGCTTCTGTAGCGCGGCTCCCAGCCGAGCTCGCGCTTCGCCTTGGCGTTCGAGGCACCGCGGATCTGGGTCATCATCGAAACGCCGACCTCGCCGGTCGCGAGGCGGCCGAGCCAGACGGGGACGTGCCTGGGGGGCTTGGCGCCGAGCGCGAGCGCGTACTCGGGCAGCCAGACGGCGACCGGCGCCGGCTCGTCGTCGGCCACGTTGTAGACGCCGGGCGCACCGCGCTCGGCAGCGGCCAGGGTGGCGGTGGCGACATCGTCCACGTGGATGAACGACCAGACGCCAGCCCCGTCGCCGACGATGGGCAATCGGCGCCTCCGAACAAGCTCGGCGAGGTAGCCGTCCACCGCGAAGCCGGTTCCCGGCCCGTAGAACGTGCCATAGCGAAGCGCGAGCCCCTCCAGGTAGTCGGCCCCCACGACGGCCTCCTCCAGGTAGCGAATCGCGTCGAGCGACCGGCGCTGGTTCGCCGGCGGGTTTGAGTCGAGCGGATCCTCCTCGGTCTTGGGTTCCGTGCCGCTGCGCTCATAGTTCCAGTTGCCGTAGCTCTGCGCGACGAAGCGCCGAGCGCCGGCCGAGCGGGCGGCGGCGAGCAGGTGGTCGGTGCCCTCCGTGCGCAGCAGGTTGGCGAGGGCGAACTCGTCGTCGAACTTCCTGAAGCTCTTGACGCCGGTCAGCGCGGTCATCTGGTGGATGACCACCTCGGGCTTGGCCTTCTCGACGGCCTGGCGCACCGCGGCTGCATCGAGGCCGTCGGCGATCGCCGGCTCGGCACCGAGCCCTCGCAGGGACTCTGCTCTTTCCGACGAGCGGGTCATCCCCACCACGTCGTGGCCCTGCGCGACCAGGAGCGGCACCAGTCGCTTGCCCACCGCCCCGGTTGCACCAGCAACAAACACCCTCATCTCCGACTCCTGATCCAGGAAGCGTAGAGCTGCTCGAATCGAGCGGCGATGCCCGGATCGCGGGTTTAGTCCGACCTCTTGTCGCGCTTCTTGCGAATCCGCGACCTGATTGCGGCGACGACGCCCCAGGCCATCCCGCCCATCATCGCCCCCATCATCACCACCATCACGATGATCATCGCGCCGCCCATGTCCATCAGCAGACTCCTTGCATACGAGCCACCTCTCACTCGAGCAAGATGTCCAAAGCTCGACCGTAGAGATCCTGGGGCACCGAACCAGGATCGGCGAGCTGCTCGACCGCCATGCCGTTCGTGAGCGCGATCAGCAGGGTGGCGAGTTGATCGGCCGGGAGCGGAAGGCCGGCTCCAAGGTGTGCGGCGCGCTCGGCGAGCACCTCGGCGATCGCGGCACGCAGCTTCCCGTGTCGCTCGGCGAACTTCGGGCGCAGCTTGGGATCGCGGGCGGCCTGTGCCCAGAACTCGATCAGGAGGATGAGCCAGCGCCGCTGCTGTCTCACATAGGCAGCGAACTCCTCACCGACGCGTGCGCCCAGTCCCCGCCGGGGCGCCTTCCGCGCTGCCGCGTACATCACCGCGAGGCGCGGGTCGATCTTCTCCTCGAGTACGGCGAGGAACAGGTCCCCCTTGCCGTCGAAGTTCGAGTAGACGGCGCCAGTTGTCATGCCGGCCTCGGCGGCGATCTCCCGCAAGCTCGCGTCCTGAAATCCGCGCCGCGCAAAGACGGTCGCTGCGCCGGCGATCAGGGCATCACGGGTCGGGACATCGGCGGAAATGCGGGCCATAAAGAGGCACGATAACGTTGTTATCCCATAACAGCGTTATCGACGCCGAGTGACTCGCATGACGACGAACCGTCCGACGCATAACTCCCTGCCAATCGAGGTCGCCGACCGCGTCTACCGACTCGGTACCAACTGGATCAACTTCTACCTCGTTGCGGAAGACGGAGAGTTCACGCTGATCGACGCCGGCTACCCCGGCTACTGGAAGTACCTCGAGGGCGCGGTCGAGGCGCTTGGAGCGAGGCTCGAGGCGATTCGAGGGGCGATCCTCACCCACCACCACGCCGACCATGTCGGTACCGCCGAGCGTCTCCGATCGAGCACGGGGGCCCGGGTGCTCGCCGGCGAGGGCGATGCCTGGATAGTGGCAGGCAGGTACCCGTCCCATGCGAGCCCGGGCTTCTACCGGCGGTGCTCGTGGCGAAGAAGCGGGCTCGGATTTCTTGCCCACAGCGCCGCCGCGGGCGGCGCCAAGTACCGACCGGTGCAGGACGTCGAGGTGATGAGGGAGGACCAGACACTCGACCTGCCGGGGCGTCCGCACGTCATCCATACGCCTGGCCACACCGCGGGCCACTACTCGGTCGCGCTCGGCGAACGTGGCGTCCTGTTCTCGGGCGACGCCATGGCGACCTTTGACTACGTGACGGGCAGGCGACGGCTCGGATTGCACCCGTTGAACGACGATCGCGAGATCGCGCTCGGCTCCCTCGACCGGCTCGAGCACGTCGAGGCCGAGATCCTCCTCGTCGCGCACGGCGACCCGTGGACGCGTGGTCTGCGGCGCGCGCTCGAGATCGTCCGCGCAACCGGGGAGTCAGATGACAACGAAGCCGAGACCCGTTAGAACGATCGAATCAATGAGCGAGACAACGATCCGCAACCGCTTGTTCTCTCGGATCTACCCCGGGATCAGCGCCAAGGGGGAGGAGCGCGGCGCGCGCGGGCATCGCAAGCGGCTGCTCGATGGCTTAAGCGGCGAGGTGATCGAGGTCGGGGCCGGGCACGGGATCAACTTCGCCTTCTACCCGGCATCGGTCACCCGGCTGCTCGCGGTGGAGCCCGAAGATCATTTGCGAGCGCTCGCGGAGGAGGCTGCTTCCGAGGCGCCGATCCCGGTCGAGGTCGTGGCTGGGTTGGCCGAGGACCTGCCAGCGCAGGACGCGTCGTTCGACGCTGCAGTAGCGGCGCTTGTGCTCTGCACGGTGGGCGATCAGGAGCGCGCGATCGCCGAACTGCGCCGCGTCCTGCGCCCTGGGGGCCAGCTGCGCTTCTACGAGCATGTGGTCGCCCAGCATCGTGGTGCCGCTCGTCTCCAGCGTCTCGCGGACGCGACGGTCTGGCCGCGCCTGGCGGGAGGCTGCCATATGGGCCGAGACACGAAAGCCGCGATCGAGCGAGCCGGCTTCACGATCGAGACGGTTGACCGCTTCCCGTTCAGCCCCTCGCCGATCGTGCCGCGCACCCCTCACCTGATCGGGACCGCTCGGAACTCGGCTCCCGGCTCGCTAGAGCCGAAGGCGCCTACCGGAATCGAACCGGTGTAAACGGCTTTGCAGGCCGCTGCGTAACCACTCCGCCAAGGCGCCGTGCCCGCCAAGCGTAGCGAGGCCCGGGGCCGCTCTTGGTGGGTACACGGCGCCAGATATAGGGTGCCCGAGGTGCCAGCGGTCGAGCTAAAGCGTGCCGGGGAGATCGCCTATCGCGAGGCGCTTCCGGACGCCGGTGCCGGGGACGAGGCGCTTCCCGTCCTGCTGATCCACGGCTATCCCGAGAGCTCGTTCATGTGGCGCGATCTGCTACCGCCCCTGGCGGGGTCCGGTCGGCGTGCCGTGGCCCCGGACCTGCCGGGCTACGGAAACTCACCGCCGTTTCGCCCCGGCACCTGGGAGCACCACGTGGAGGTCGTCGAGGAGTTTCGCCAAAGCGTCGATCTGGACCGAGCCGTGCTCGCCGTCCACGACTGGGGCGGCCTGATCGGCATGCGCTGGGCGTGCGACCACCCGGAGGCCGTGGGCGGGCTGGTGATCAGCAACACCGGGTTCTTCCCCGACGGGAAATGGCACGGGATGGCGAAGGCGCTTCGCACCGAGGGGGTGGGAGAGGCGACGCTCGAGGGACTTGATCGCGACGGATTCGCGGCGATGCTGCGAGCGACGGGGCGCGGATTCGACGATGCGGCGATCGACGAGTACTGGAAGGCGTACGCCACGGAGGAGGGGCGCCGCGGCCAGCTCGAGCTCTACCGCTCTGGCGACTTCGAGAAGCTCGTGCCCTACGAGGGGCGGCTGGCGGCGCTCGGAGTGCCGACCCTGATCCTGTGGGGCGAGCGCGACGAGTTCGCCCCGGTCGCGGGCGCCTACCGGTTCCACAAGGAGATGCCGGACTCGAAGCTGGCCCTTATCGAGGACGCGGGCCACTTCGCGTTCGAGGACGAGCCGGAGCGCTGCGCGAGCGAGATCCTCGAATTCCTGGACGAAGCGGGCATCTGAGAACGGGCGGGCGACTGCGACGGAGCAT
>WNGA01002934.1_pt1 | contig 55801 bp, 47 predicted proteins | sample 5400061 | NCBI WGS metagenome assembly WNGA01 (sample SAMN13153366, study PRJNA577476) | soil metagenome | isolation source: 100 cm soil or saprolite under grassland replicate 2 | place: USA:California | collected 2016-06-15
GAATGCCTTGCCCGAGCTCGTTTACGGCGGTGGCGTGGGCGGCACGTTCGACCTTCGCAACGTGCCCTCCGAAGAGACGTCGATGTCGCCGCGCGAGATCTGGTGCAACGAGGCGCAGGAGCGCTACGTGCTCGCGATCGCGCCGAATGATCTCGACCGTTTCGCCGCGGTCTGCGCGCGCGAGCGCTGCCCGTTCACCGTCGTGGGGCGTGCGACCGCCGATCCACGGCTCGTCGTCCGCGATCCGCATTTCGGCAATACGCCGGTCGACATGCCGCTCGATGTGCTGTTCGGCAAGCCGCCGAAGATGACGCGCGACGTCGCGCATGTCCGGCGTGAGCTTGCGCCGTTGGCGCTCGACGGCATCGACATCAAGGACGCCGCATACCGCGTGCTGCAGTTCCCGGCCGTCGCCGACAAGACCTTTCTCGTCACGATCGGCGATCGCACGGTCGGCGGCCTGATCGCGCGCGATCCGATGGTCGGCCCGTGGCAGGTCCCGGTCGCCGACGTCGCCGTCACGTTGATGGACTTCGACGGTTACGCGGGCGAAGCGATGGCGATCGGCGAGCGCACCCCGCTTGCGTTGATCGATGCTGCCGCGTCGGCCCGAATGGCCGTCGCCGAGGCGATCACCAACGTCGCGTCTGCGGACATCGAGCGGCTGTCGGACGTGAAACTCTCCGCGAACTGGATGTCACCCGCCGGCCATCCGGGCGAGGACGCCGCGCTCTACGACGCGGTGCGCGCGGTCGGCATCGAGCTTTGCCCGGCACTCGGGCTCAGCATCCCCGTCGGCAAGGATTCGATGTCGATGCGAACGACATGGCGCGAGCCCGGCATCGAGAAGGCGGTCACCGCTCCGGTGTCGCTGATCGTGTCGGCTTTCGCACCGGTCGCCGATGCGCGGCGCACGCTCACACCCCTGATGCGGCTCGATCGCGGCGAGACCGCGTTGATCTGGATCGATCTCGGCGCGCGCAAGGGGCGTCTCGGCGGATCGGCGCTGGCGCAAGTGTTCGGCCAGCTTGGCGACGAATCGCCCGATGTCGACGATCCGCGGCACCTCGCGGCGTTCTTCTCGATCGTGCAGCAGCTGCAGCGTGACGGCGCGCTGCTCGCCTACCACGACATCGGCGACGGCGGCCTGTTCGCGACGATTGCCGAAATGGCGTTCGCGTCGCGTTGCGGTCTCGACATCGCGCTCGAAGGCGGCGCATTGAGCACGCTGTTCGCCGAAGAGCCGGGTGCTGTCGTTCAGACCGCTGCCGCGGACGCCGAGCGCGTGCTCGCAGCGGCGCGCGGCGCAGGCCTCGTCGCGTCGCGCATCGGGAGACCGGTCGCGGGCGAGCGAGTTCGCATCGCCGTCGAGGGTCGAATCGTCCTCGACGAGTCGCGAATCGATCTGCATCGCGCGTGGTCCGCGACGACGCACGCGATGCAGCGGCTGCGCGACCATCCGGAAGCGGCCGACCAGGAATACGACCGCATCCTCGATGCGTCGGATCCGGGCATCACACCCGTTCTGACCTTCGATCCCGACATCGACGTCGCCGCGCCGTACATCGCGACCGGTGCGCGGCCTGCGATCGCGATCCTGCGCGAGCAGGGCGTCAACGGTCAGGTCGAGATGGCCGCGGCGTTCGACCGCGCGGGCTTTGCCGCGTACGACGTGCACATGACCGACCTCATTGCCGGACGGCGCTCGCTCGCCGATTTCAAGGCGTTTGTCGCGTGCGGCGGGTTTTCGTACGGCGACGTGCTCGGCGCCGGCGAAGGGTGGGCCAAGTCAATCCTGTTCAATCCGCGAGCGCGTGAGGATTTCGCCGCATTCTTCGCGCGCGGCGACGTGTTCGCGCTCGGCACGTGCAACGGCTGCCAGATGATGAGCAATCTTCACGAGTTGATTCCCGGCAGCGCGCACTGGCCGCATTTCGTGCGCAACAGGTCCGAGCAATTCGAGGCGCGATTTGCGGTGCTCGAAGTGCAGCGTTCGCCGTCGCTTTTGTTCCACGGCATGGAAGGAAGCCGCATCCCGATCGCGACTGCGCACGGCGAGGGCTACGCCGAGTTCGCGGACGGCGCGCAGCTCGCGGCCGCACAGCCGTACGTCGCGCTGCGCTTCGTCGACAATTCCTGTGCATCCACCGAGCGCTATCCGTTCAACGTCAACGGCTCGCCGCAAGGCATCACGGGTCTCACGACGCCCGACGGCCGATTCACGATCCTGATGCCGCATCCGGAGCGCGTTTTCCGCACCGTGCAGATGTCATGGCACCCGGACGAGTGGGGCGAGAGCTCGCCGTGGATGCGAATGTTCCGCAACGCGCGCGCATGGCTCGGCTGACATGTCGCATGGCTCGGCTGACATGTCATTCCGAGCGCAGCGAGGAATCTGCTGTTGATCGCGATGTCGAAAAACAGATCCCTCGGCTTCGCCTCGGGATGACAGGAGGCTCCAAGATGAAGCTCACCGTCTACTCGATCGATGGCGTGACGCCGGTCGTCGACCCGTCGGCGTACGTGCATCCGACCGCGGTGCTGATCGGCGACGTCATCGTCGGGCCCGGTTGCTACGTCGGCCCGATGGCATCGCTGCGCGGCGATTTCGGCGGCATCCGCGTGCGCGCCGGCGCGAACATCCAGGATTCCTGCATCATGCACGGCTTTCCCGGCACCGATACCGTCGTCGAAGAAGATGGACACGTCGGCCACGGCGCGGTGCTGCACAGCTGCATTGTCGGCAAGGATGCGCTCATCGGCATCCACGCGGTCGTCAATGACAACGCGGTGATCGGCGAATCGGCGATCGTCGCGGCGAACGCATTCGTCAAGGCGGGCACCGTCGTGCCGCCGCGCACGCTTGTCGCGGGCACGCCAGCCAAGGTCGTGCGCGAGCTCACCGCGCAGGACATCGAATGGAAGCGCACCGGCACGTTGAGCTATCAGGAGCTCGTTCGGCGGTGTCTCGCGACGATGCGCGCAACGCAACCGCTGCGCGAGCCCGAGCCCGATCGCGGGCGCATCGAGCTTGCCGAAGTGCTGCCGCTGCACGTCCACAAGCAGCGTCGATGACGCGGGCGATCGACATGACCACTGCATTCGCAAGCGAGCTGGCGAAGGACATCTGGGAGACGCGCTACCGATTCGTTGCTCCCGAAGGCGCGCCCGAGCCGTCGATCGACGCGACCTGGGCGCGCATTGCGCGTGCGCTCGCAGCGGCCGAGCCGCGCGATCGCGCGCAATGGACGCGCCGCTTCGAGACGCTGCTTGCCGACTTCAAGTTCCTGCCGGGCGGCCGCATCATCGCCGGCGCCGGGACCGGACGGCGCGTCACGCTGTTCAACTGCTTCGTCATGGGTACGCTCGCCGACTCGCTCGAAGGCATCTTCGAGTCGCTGCGCGAATGCGCGCTCACGATGCAGCAGGGCGGCGGAATCGGCATCGATTTCTCGCCGCTGCGACCCGCGGGATCGCGCACCGACGCCACCGGCGCGATCGCGTCGGGGCCGGTGTCGTTCATGCACATGTGGGACAGCATGTGCGCCACGGTGACTTCGGTCGGCGCCCGCCGCGGTGCGATGATGGGCACGCTCGCGTGCGACCATCCGGACATCGAGGCGTTCGTCGAGGCGAAGCGCGCGGCGGGCTCGCTCACGCATTTCAACCTGTCGGTGCTCGTCACCGACGCGTTCATGGCCGCCGTCGACGCAGGCTCCGAATGGACGCTCGCGTTTCCGCGGGCGCGAGTCGAGCGCAAGGTGAACGCCCGCGCGCTGTGGGATTCGATCGTCCGTCACGCGTACGACGGCGCAGAGCCCGGCGTCCTGTTCATCGATCGCATCCGTGCCGACGACAATCTCAATTACGCGGAGACGATCAGCGCGACGAACCCATGCGGCGAAATCCCGCTACCGCCGTACGGCGCGTGCGATCTCGGCTCGTTCAACCTGACGCGGTTCGTTCGCGAGGCGTTCAGCGATCGCGCGACGCTCGACCTCGCGGCGCTCGCCGAATGCGTGCCTGCGGCGGTGAGGATGCTCGACAACGTTTACGAGGTGTCCGGGTTCCCGCTTCCCGCGCAAGCCGAGGCGGCAAGGCAGTCGCGGCGGCTCGGGATCGGCATTACCGGGCTTGCCGATGCGCTGATCATGCTCGGCCACGTCTACGGCAGCGACGCCGCGCGTGCGGTCGCGGCCGACGCCATGCGCACGATCCGCGACGCCGCGTATGCGGCATCGGTCGAGATCGGCCGCGAGAAAGGATCGTTCGCGCGCTACGATCGCGAGCGCTACGGTGCTGCGAGATTCGTATCGCGTCTGCCGTCCGAGCTGCGTGCGGCGATCGCCCGCGACGGCATCCGAAACAGCCATCTGACGGCGATCGCGCCCGCGGGCACGATCAGCCTGCTCGCCGGCAACGTGTCCTCGGGGCTCGAGCCGGTGTTCGCCCTTTCCTACGAGCGGCGCGTGCGCCAGCCGTCGGGCGGCATCGTCACCGTGCCGGTCGATTGCTACGCGGTCGCGAAATGGCGCGAACGCAACGCCGACGCGCCGTTGCCGCCGACGTTCGTCTCGGCCGGCGACATTGGTCCGCATGCGCAGCTCGCGATGCAAGCGGCGCTGCAGCCGTACGTCGACAATGCGATCTCCAAGACGACGAACGTGCGCGCGGACATCGCCTTCGGCGAGTTCGCGGCGATCTACCGGCGCGCGTTCGAGCTGGGTCTCAAGGGCTGCACGGTGTTCCGGCCGAACGCAGTGACCGGCGCGATCCTGTCGGGTCCCGAACCGCGTTGCGAGCGCTGCGATCCGCTCGACGAGACCGCCGCCTGCGCGGCGTAGAAGGTTACTTCCGGGCCTCGACGTCGCGCTTGACGTTCGCGACGGCGGTCGCCGAATCGCGGTCCATCACCGCGCGGATCTTCAGTGCATTCGCAATACCGAACAGCAAATTCGGCCCGCGATAATGGATGTCGCGCTCGAAGTGCGTGCCATTGGCGATCGGCGTCAGCGTGTAGACGATGCGCGCGCCACCGCCGCCTTCGGACGTCGCCTCGAACGCCCAACGTCGCGGCGGATCGAGCTCGCGCGTCGTCCACGTCGCATCGCCGCCGCGTCCGGCGATTTCGTACGTCTCGATCACCGTCTCGCCTACCGCGGGCGTGCGATCGACGACACCGCGAACCGCGCGCGAGGCCGGATGCCAGCGCGGCCAGTTTGCCGGCGTGGCGACATACGCGAACACGCGATCAGGCGGCGCTGAGACGTCGACCGTGTTGACTATATGCCCGCCGACGAGCGATTCGGGCCACGGTAGCGGCAGCAGAAGCATCAAAGCGCCGGCAGCGATCATCGCGACCGCGAACAGCAGCACGCGCATCAGAGGCCCGCGTCGGAATAGCGTCCAATGCCGTAGCGGATCGCCCACCATTTCCATTTGGGCACCGCGTGAAAAGGCAACGCGAGCCCTTCGGCTCCGTGCACGGGATGGTCGTTCTTCATTTCGTACGTGATGGTCATCGGCTGGTCGACGCGCACGTTGCACGTCCAGTTGCCGCGATTGGCAACCTGGCAATCGGTGTACTTGCCCGACGGCTGCTTCGAACCGACGACCCAGTACAGCACTTCCTGTCGCGACCGGCTCGCCCGGAACGTGTAGCGGTCGCTTGCGGCGAGTCTGCTCGCGCAGCGGCTGCGCTCCCACGTCCCGTGATCGCACGTGACGGTGTACACGGTACGTTCGCCCTCGAACGTGATCTTGTCGGTCGCCCACACGAACACGCCGAACGCGAGGATGACCAATGCGGTCGCAAGGAGCTTCACGAGCAGGTCCGATGTCGGGTCGCGCAGCGCAGGTCCCGCGGTGCGGGGCGTCGGTCGCGGGCGCAAGGTTACCATTGCCGACTTGACTGGGCATATGCACAAGGAGCTCGCGCCGGCCGGGCCGGTCGGCTAGGTGAGCGCAAAAACCCTACCGGCGTGGGTGAGGACAGTGCTGCCTCGCGCGCGTATCCTCAGCGCATGCGAGCGGCGAGCGCATGGCGAAGCAGGATCGACTGGCAGGTGCCTGCCGTGCGGATGTTGCGGCCCGCGCTGGTCGCAGTCTTGTTCCCGCTACTCACGGTGTCTGCGGTCGATGCCGCCGATGTCACGGGGCCCGACGCTTTGCGCGCGCGCTATGCGAGCCGGCGCGACCAGCTCGCCGACAACGGGTTCAAGCGGCCGCTGTATCTGGAGTCGCGGCAAAGCCCCGGCGCGGTACAAGGCGACATCGACGCGCTTGTCGACTATCCCTTCGCGCAATTCGAGCAGGCAGTGCGCGGACCGGCGCAGTGGTGCGACATCCTGATCCTTCACCTGAACGTCAAGAGCTGCGACGCGTCATCGAACACGCGCGAAGGCGCTCTCGTCGCCTATATCGGTCGCAAGCGCGGCACGTCGGTAGAGGGCGCGCATCGCGTCGACTTCAAGTTCGCAATCGTCGAACGGACACCCGAGTATCTGCACATCGAATTGACGGCCGCTTCCGGTCCGTTCGGAACGCGCAACTACCGAATTGAGCTCAAGGCGGCGGGCGTCGATAGCGCCCGAACGTTCGTGAACCTGTCCTATTCCTACGCGTACGGCGCCGTGGCTGCCATGGCGTTGCGCACGTACATGACCACGCTTGGCGCGGAGAAGGTCGGATTTACGGTCGTCGACCGGCGTCCGGATGGAACGCCGGTGCACGTCGGCGACGTGCGCGGAGCGCTCGAGCGCAATGCGATGCGCTATTTCCTGGCTGTCGATGCGTGCGTCAGCACGGCTTCGCTCGCGTCGGAACAAAGATTCACGCAACGGCTCGAGCATTGGTTCGATTCGACCGAGCGCTATGCGTTGCAGCTGCACGAGGTCGAGCGCAGCGAGTATCTCGACATGAAGCTGAACGGGTCGCGGAAACAACCGGCGTCGCAGTGAGCTATGCTTGAGGGCGAGCCCGAGCGACGGCCGGAGTCATCGACCAGCTCGGCACGTGTGCCGGCGAGGGAATGAGCAATCCATCCCCAGGGTCAAGGGAGCGCTCGTTGCATCGTAGTTCAGCGGTATGGATCGTCGCGATAGCGCTGGGCGTTTCCGGTACGCCCTCGGAGGGGCTCGCGCGGCCCGCCGCCAAGGTGCACCGCGTCGGGTACCTCGGTTACGGGAGCGCTCCCTCGACGGCCCATCTTGACGATGGCGATTTTCAGCAGGCTCTGCGCGAAGCGGGTTACGTCGTAGGCAAGAATGTCACCATCAAGTACCAATACCGGCAGAGCAGACGAACTAGCAGCGAAGGCGGCGGACTTAGTGCGCTCGCCCGTCGACGTTATTGTCACGTCGGGGGAGCCGGCGGCGTTCGCGGCCAAGCAGGCGACGAAGGCGATTCCGATCGTTGCAATAGAGTTCGCCGTGGATCCGGTGAAAGGCGGGCTCGTGACGAGTCTCGGACGACCGGAAGGCAACCTGACCGGGATTGCCATTGACGGCGCGGAGCTGTGGCAGAAGCGACTGTCGGTCCTGCGCGTGATCGCGCCGAAGATTGTTCGCATGGCGGTGTTGTGGAATCGGGCCAATTCGGGCAACGAGTCATGCGTGGAGGAGATCAAGGCGGCGGCTCTGGCGATGGGATTGCAGGTGAACGCCTTCGATGTGAGCGACGCGAAAACGTTGGACAGCGCATTAACCAAGATCGCGAAAGAGCCGCCCGACGCGCTCGCGTTGTGCTGGGACAGCGTGACGCTCACGCACACCAAGGCGATCACCGATTTCGCGTTGAAGCTACGGTTGCCGACAGTAGCGGCGGTGAGGGAGTACGTGCAGGGGGGGTCTGCTGTCGATCGGGACGAGCCTTCCAGCGCAGCGGCGGCGCACCGCTCACTATGTCAACAGGATCCTCAAAGGCGCAAAGCCGGCGGACCTTCCGATCGAGCAGATGGGCAACCCTGATCTCGTGATCAACGTCGGCACCGCTAAGACGCTGGGTTTGGCGCGGGCACTCCTGATGTGATGGTCACGCGACGACGGCTCGTTCTCCTGACGGCGGCGACACTAGCCGCCAGGCCGCTCGCGAGTTTTGCGCAGGGCGCGTCATCGATTCCGCATATCGGGTATCTCTCGGTGGGGAAGCCGGAAACGAACGCCGCGTTTCTCGGTGCGCTCAAGGATGCATTGCGCGAGTACGGCTACGTCGACGGCAAGAACATCACGATCGACGTGCGCTGGGCTGGAAGCGCGGCCTACGAGTTCCCGAAGCTCGCCGCAACGCTCGTCAAAGAAAACCCGGCGGCGATCGTCACGACCTGCATTCCGTCGACGCGTGCCGCCAAGCAGGCGACGCGCGCCATTCCGGTGGTGATGTCCGTCGACGGCGATCCGGTTTCCGCCGGACTCGTCGCGAGCCTCGCGCGGCCCGGCGCGAACGTCACCGGCACGTCGACGCTGTTCGAAGAGCTGATTCCGAAATGGTTGGAGTTGATCCGTCTGGCGGTTCCCCAGTCGCGGAATATTGCCGTTCTGCGCAACACCGAGGACGTCGCCGATCCGTACTTCTGGGTCAAGTTCAAGCAAGCGTCGGAAACGACCGGCGTCAACGTCATGTCGTTCGGCGCGAAGGTGGCCGAAGACCTCGATGGAGCGCTCGCCGCCATGCGAAAGCAGAGCGCGGATGCACTGATCGTGAGGACCGACGCATTCCTCGCGGGCCAGGCGGCGCGCCTGGTGCCGCTCGCGCAGCTCAACCGGTTGCCGGCGATCTACGGCTTCAGCGAATTCCCGGATGCCGGCGGGCTGATGAGCTACGGCTTCAGCTTTCGCGAATACTACAAGGGCGTGGCGAAATACGTCGATGCGGTGCTCAAGGGAACGCCGCCCGCCGACTTGCCCGTCCAGCAACCGACCAAGATCGAGCTGGTGATCAATCTCGAAAGCGCGCGCAAAGTGGGCATCGTGATGCCGCCGCAGCTGCTCGCCCGCGCGGACCGGGTCATTGGATGAAGGCTCGACGACCGCGCAGACTTGTCGCGTGGAGAACAGAGGCCGACTTGGAAACGCGCGGGGCTCACATAGAGCTCGGTATCCCGCAGTCGTTGATGCTGCGCGCGGACGAGCGCATCGAGTAATGCACCGGCGCAGGTTCGTCGTCGCCGTTGCGCTCGGCATCACGATCCCGCAGTCGCTGCTGTTGCGTGCGGACGAGGTGATCCCGTGATGGCGCGCCGTCGCTTCGTCGTCGCGTGCGCCGGCGTCCTGCTCGTATGGCCGCTGCCTGCGCTGTCGCAAGGCGCCCAAAAGATGTATCGACTCGGATACCTTGGCCAAGGATCGGAATCCGCCGAGCGGACGGGTTACCTGGGGACACTGCTTGAAAATCTGCGATCCCTGGGATATGCCGAGGGCCGTAATCTGATCGTCGAATCTCGTTTTGCTGATGGAAATCCGCAGCGGCTTACCGCGCTCGCCGAGGAACTGGTCCGCTTGCGCCCCGACGTGATCGCCGTTGGCAGCGCGGGCCTGGCGGAAGTGCTTCTTGAAAAGACCACGAGGATTCCCATAGTCGCTCTCGCGGCCGGACAACTCGAAGCCGAAAAGTCGGTGCAGAACCTTGCGAGACCGGGAGGCAATCTGACCGGTATGCAGCTCTATTCGCCGGAAACCATGGGCAAGCGTCTGCAGTTGCTGCAGGAGGTCGTTCCCGATCTTCGCCGGGTCGCCGTGCTGCGCGGTGTCCCGTTCGAGGGTCCCGGATACGAGCTTTACCGCGGCGCTACCGATCGCGCCGCGACGACACTGGGCATTCGCGTTCGTTACGTGCAGTTCAGGACCGACGAAGATCTCGACCGGCTTTTCGAGGGGATGGCGAAAGAGGGTGAGCAGGGATTACTCGTCTGGGGTAATCCGCATCTCAATCTGCATCGCGACAAGATCGCCGAATTGACGGTTCGTTATCGCTTGCCGGCTGTCCACGATGTTCGCGGCAACGGGCAGGAGCTGCTGACGTACTCGGCGGATTTGGACGAAGTGCGGCGCGAAGGCGCCAACTACGTGGATCGGATTTTCAAGGGCGCAAGCCCCGCAGAGCTGCCGATTGGCCAACCGAAGACATTCCTGCGGATCGTCAATCTGAAGACCGCGAAGGCGATCGGTCTCACGATCCCGCAGTCGTTGTTGCTGCGCGCCGATCGGGTGATTCAGTGATCGAGCGGCGGAGATTCATGCGCGCCGTCGGAGGCTGCTTGCTGACGGCGTCATTCGCCAGCCGCGCGCAAAAGCCGCCCAAGGTCTGGCGTATCGGATTTCTGTCGGGCGGCGCGCGCCCACCGGATGGCGCTCCACCCGCCGCGCTACGACAGGCGCTTCAGCAGCTTGGCTACGTAGTCGACAAGAACGTGACTTACACGGGCCGGTGGGCTGAAGCAAAGCTCGAGCGCCTGCCTGCGTTTGCCGCTGAGCTTGCGCGCCTCGAAGTCGATCTGCTTCTGACGATGGGCGGGCCGTCCGCCGAGGCTGCCAAGGGAGCGACTTCGACCATCCCGATCGTGGTCGTCGCGCCGGGCGATGCGCTGGGCATCGGCTTGGTCACGAGCCTCGCCCGGCCGGGGGGAAACATCACCGGAATCACGGATCCGGCCACTGAGTTGAGTGCCAAACGGCTCGGGATACTGAAGGAGGCGGTGCCGAGTGCGGCGCGTATCGCCGTACTCTGGAACGCCAATGATCACGCGATGACGCTACGCTACGGAGAGATCGAGAAAGCCGCGCGCGTCTTGCGTGTAACGGTCCAGGCGTTAGGCGTGCGCGAACCCGATGATATTGACGAGGCCCTTTCCGCGATGACTCGGGAACGCCCCGACGCGTTTTTTCTGGTGTCGGACGCGCTCACCAACCTCAATCGCAAGCGGATCCTCGAGTTTGCTACGACACATCGCATGCCCGCCATGTATGAGAGCGGCGTGTTGGTCCGGGACGGAGGGTTGATGGCATACGGCCCGACGTTCGACGACATGTTCAGTCGGGCGGCGATCTACGTCGACAGAATCCTCAAAGGGGCGAAGCCCGGTGATCTACCGGTGGAGCAGCCGACAAGGTACTACCTCGTTGTCAACCTCAAGACCGCGAAGGGGCTCGGGCTCGCGATCCCGCAATCGCTCTTGCTGCGCGCGGACGAGGTCATTCAATGATCGCCGGCGCTTCCCGCATCGTCATCCTGTTCGCGATGGCCGTATCGCCATTCGTCGCCGCTCAGCGTGCGTCACTGTCGCAGGTCGTCATGGTCAGCAGCGGCAGCGAGGAGGGCACGCGCCCGTTCAGGGAGAGCTTCCTCGATGGGATGCGCCAGGCGGGTCAGGTCGAAGGCACGACGTTTCGTTTCGGCGCTCGGTATGCCGACGGAGACGCAGCCCGTTTGGCGCAGCTGACGCGCGAAAGCGTCACCGAGCGTCCAAGCGTGCTTGTCGTCGCGGGTCTTACCGGCGCGCGCCTTGCGCACAACGCCACGTCCAGCATCCCGATCGTCGTCGCGACCTCGAGCGATCTCGTGGATGCCGGCATCGTGAAGAGCCTGGCGCATCCGGGCGGCAACGTAACCGGGGTGTCGGATCTCGCCGACGAAACGGCCAGCAAGCGCCTGGAGTTGATCAAGGCGGCGTTGCCCAACGTCTCGCGCGTTGCATTGCTCGTCAACCCTCAGTTCCCCGCAACCGCCAAGATCGAAGCGCGTGTGAGGTCGACGGCTGCTCCGCTCGGGATTACGATTACGCGCGTCCAGGCCACCGACCGAGCCTCGCTCGCGCTCGCCATCGATGCACTCGCCAAATCGCCGCCCGACGCGCTGCTCGTCGGCGGCGATACGGTTCTGACGGCGATGGCCGACGAGATCATTGAACGAGCGTCGGCGCTGCGAATCGCGGTCGTCCACTATTGGCCCGGAACGGCAGAGCAAGGTGCGATCCTGAGTTACCAAACGGATATCGTGGACAACTTCCGCCGCGCCGCCGGCTATGTCGACCGGATCCTGAAGGGCGCGAAACCGGGCGAGCTGCCGATCTATCAGCCCACGCGCTACGAGCTCGTGGTCAATGCCAAGGCGGCGCGCGCGTTCGGCCTGACGCTAGCTCCTGAGTTTCTCGTCCGCGCCGACCGGGTGATTCAATGATTCCATCGAGCGTACCGGCATAGGCCAATGGACGCGCGCGCCCCGCAGGTGCTTCCCGTCACAGCAGAGCCAACGCCCGCTGTCGACGAGACACGCGCATGGTCGCTGCACGATGCGCACCGCGGCCGGCTCTTCCGCAAGTACCTGCTGCTGATTCTGTCGCTCGTGACACTGTCGTTGCTCGCATCGGGCGCGATCAGCGTGTACTTCTCGTATCAGGAAAACAAGGCGGCGCTTGCGAGCGTGCAGCACGAGAAGGCGATCGGGGCCGCTTCGCGCATCGAGCAGTACATCCGGCAGATCTCGCAACAGCTCGCATACGCGGCGCTGCCGCAACTCGACGCGAGTGCCACGGAGCTGCGGCGCCTCGAATTCCTCAAGCTGCTGCGGCAGGCGCCCGAAGTGACGGACATCGCGCAACTGGACGCTTCGGGTCACGAGCTGATCGCTGTATCGCGGCTCGGCATGGACGTGATCGGCTCGGGAAAGGACCGCTCGGGCGAGCCGGCGTTTCGCAACGCTCGCCGCGGCCAACCGTGGTACGGGCCGGTCTATTTCCGCAAGGAGACCGAGCCGTACATGACGATCTCGCTGCGCTCGGGCGGCGATGCCGGTCCGGTCACCGTGGCCGACGTGAACCTGAAGTTCATCTGGGACGTCGTGTCGCGCATCAAGATCGGCGACAAAGGCAAGGCGTACGTGGTCGACAGCAAGGGCTTTCTCGTCGCCGATCCTGACATCGGTCTCGTGCTGCGCAAGACCAACCTGTCCGATCTCGCACACGTGAAGACGGCTCTTGCCACCCCCGTTTCCTCCGAGCCGGCCATGCTGTCGAGCAATCTCGGCGGAACGGAGGTGTTGACGTCGGTCGCCGCGATCGAGCCGCTCGATTGGAAAGTGTTCGTCGAGCAGCCGGTGGCCGAAGTGTACGAACGGCTGAACGCATCGATCGTCAGGACGGGATTGCTGTTGCTCGCGGGCCTCGTCATTTCGGCGCTGGCCGCGCTCGCGCTTGCACGCGGCATGGTACGCCCGATACGAATCCTTTCCGAAGGCGCGCAGCGCATCGGCGCCGGCGAGCTGGAGCAGAAGATTGTCGTTCGTACCGGCGACGAGCTCGAGGCCCTTGCCGACCACTTCAACCGCATGTCGGGTCAGCTGCGCGAATCGTACGCGGGCCTCGAGCGCAAGGTCGAGGAGCGCACGCGCGAGCTCAAGAATTCGCTCGAGCAGCAGACGGCGATCAGCGAAATACTGCGCGTGATCTCAAGCTCACCTACGGATGTTCAGCCGGTGATGGATGCGGTCGCCGAACGTGCGGCACACCTGTGCGATGCGCCATTCGCGCGCATCCTGCTCGTCGATCGCGACATGCTCGGTGCGGTCGCGCAGTATTCGGCCGAACATATACGAATGGAGACTGTGCCGGTGCCGTTGAAACGGTCGTCCATTACCGGTCGTGCCGTGCTCGATCGCGAGACCGTCCACTACGCGGACATCGTGCCCGTGGTCGATGGCGAGTTCCCGGATGCGCGCGAGAACGCGGAGAGAATGGGCATCCGAGCTGCGCTCGCCGTGCCGCTCATGCGCGAGGGCGGCGCGTACGGCGCGATCTTCCTCTTCCGGCAGGAACCCGGCCTGTTCTCGCCGGATCAGGTCGCGCTGTTGCAGACGTTCGCCCGCCAAGCCGCAATCGCGATCGACAACGTGCGGCTGTTCAACGAGACCAGGGAGGCGCTCGAGCAGCAAACGGCGATCAGCGAGATCCTGCGTGTCATCTCGAGCTCGCCGGGCGACGTTCGGCCGATGTTGAATGCCGTCGCCGAGCGTGCATTGAACCTGTGCGGCGCCGCGGAGTCCGGGATCTTTCTGGCCGAGGGGGACACCCTTCGGTACGCAGCCGGATTCGGCGACATGTCGGCGATGCAGGAGGGTGAGCTCGTGCCGCTCACGCGCGGCTCGGCCAGCGGTCGCGCGGTCGTCGATCGCACGGTGATTCACGTGGAGGACCTCGCAGCGGCGCCGGAGGACGAGTTCCCGCTCGGGCGCGAACTGCAGAAGCGCACCGGCTCGCACGCAATCCTCTCGGTGCCGCTGATGCGCGAGGATCATGCGATCGGCGCAATCACGCTCTGGCGCATGGAAGCGCGCGCGTTCACCGCCAAGCAGATCGCGCTGGTCAAAACCTTCGCTGACCAGGCGGCGATCGCAATCGAGAACGTCCGCCTGTTCAACGAAACGAAGGAAGCACTCGACCGTCAGACTGCAACCGGCGAAATCCTCCGTGTGATTTCCGGCTCACCCACCGACACGCAGCCGGTCTTCGATTCCATCGCCGAGCGGGCGGCGGTCCTTTGCAACGCCAAGATCGGCATCGTGACCAAGTTCGATGGAGAGTCGATTCATCTGGTGGCAGTCCATGGCGTGTCTCCTGAGGGCGTCGAGGCGATACGCGCGTCGTATCCGCTCGCCCCGGACGCCGCCGCACTTTCGGCCCACGTCATTCGCGGTCGAACGCCGTTGCAGCTACCTGACGTATTTGCGGACGCCGCGTACGGGCGCAAGCATCTTGCACAAAAAGTAGGCTTCCGCAGCATCATGGGCGTGCCGATGCTACGCAAGGGAGAAATCATCGGCTCAATCACCGTCGCGCGCGAGGCGGCGGGAAACTTTCCCGAGAAACAGGTCGACCTGCTCAAGACCTTTGCCGACCAGGCGGTGATCGCCATCGACAATGTCCGGCTCTTCAACGAGACCAAGGAGGCGCTGGAGCAGCAGACGGCCATCAGCGAGGTGCTGCGCGTGATCTCGGGCTCGCCCGGCGACGTACGGCCAATGCTCCAAGCAGTCGCCGAGCGCGCATTGAAGCTTTGCGATGCGGCCGAGTCGACCATCGTGTTGGTCGAACATGACGCCCTTCGATGCGCGGCAAGCTTCGGCAGCACGCCGAGCCTGGAGGAAGGTGAATTCATGCCATTGACGCGCGGCTCGGCCACCGGCCGTGCGGTGATCGATCGCGAATCGATTCACATGGCGGACCTGGCGCAGGCGCCGGAGGAGGAGTTCCCGGTTGCGCGCGAACTGCAAAAGCGCATCGGTCACCACGCGATCCTTTCGGTGCCGCTGATGCGCGAGGACCGCGCAATCGGCGCCATAGCGTTGTGGCGGATGGAAGCGCGCGCGTTCACCGACAAGCAGATCGCGCTGGTGAAGACTTTCGCCGACCAGGCGGCGATCGCGATCGAAAACGTGCGCCTGTTCAACGCGACCAAGGAAGCGCTCGAGCAGCAGACCGCGATCGCGGAGATCTTGCGCGTGATCTCGGGGTCGCCGACCGATGTTCAACCGGTGCTCGACGCGATCGCCGAGCGCGCCGCGCGGCTGTGTGACGCCTCGGCCGCATCGATGTACCTCACCGACGGCGACATGCTGCGCCATCTTGCATCGAAGGGCCCGTCGCCCGATCCTGTGAGCTCCATCGACGCCTTGCCGATCAACCGCGAATCGGTGTCGGGCCGCGCACTGCTTGAACGGCGGACGATCGAGGTACGCGACATGCTGGACGAACGTGCCGAATATCCGCTTAGCTACGAGATTGCGCAGCGTGTCGGGCATCGTACGGTGATCGTTACGCCACTGTTCCGCGAGGGGAAACCCTTCGGCACGATCCTGCTGCGAAGGCGCGAAGTGAGGTCGTTCACTGAGCGGGAAGTCGCGTTATTGCAGACCTTCGGCGATCAAGCGGCGATCGCCCTGGAGAACATCCGACTGTTCAACGAGACCAAGGAGGCGCTCGACCAGCAGCGCGCGTCAGGGGAGATCCTGTCGGCAATCAGCAGCTCGATCGCCGACACCAAGCCGGTGTTCGACAAGATCGTGCAAAGCTGCGAGCGGCTATTTGCGGGAAAGCATGTCGGAATCAATCTCGTCGGAGACGACGGTACGCTGCATCTGGGCGCGTATCACGGCCCGAAGCGGGACGCATTCGAGCAACTCATGTCGACTGTGCGCGCGGACGACACGACCGCGACGGGTAGGGCGATCCAGACACGCACCGTGCAGCACTTTCCGGATATCGAACAGCCGGACGTGCCGGAGGGCGCGCGCTTGGGCGGTAGGGCGACGGGGATGAAGGCCGCGATCTACGCTCCGATGCTGTGGGAGGGGAAGGGCCTTGGCGTGATCTGGGTCGCGCGCGATTACGTGGGCCCCTTCTCCGAGAAGGAAATCGCGCTGCTGAAAACCTTCGCCGACCAGGCGGTCATCGCGATCCAGAATTCGCGACTGTTCAACGAGACCAAGGAGGCGCTCGACCAACAGCGCGCTTCGGGCGAAGTCCTTGCGACCATCAGCAACTCGATTGCCGACACGGCGCCGGTCTTCGACAAGATCCTGGAAAGCTGTGAGCGACTGTTCGCTGGTCGAACGATCGGCATCAACCTCGTCGGCGAAGACGGGCTGATTCGCCTCGGCGCATATCACGGCCCGGGGCGGGACGAGCTCGAAAAGATCTGGCCAGCGCCCATTGATGAGCTAACGGGCAGCGGTGCCGCCATCCTCCACCGCAGCATCGTGCACTTCCCCGATGTCGAGCATGGCGAAGGCGTGTCCGAAAGGACGCGCCGCGCGTGCAAGGCTATCGGTGTCAAAGGCGTCATCTTTGCGCCGATGCTTGGGGAGGGCAAGAGCATTGGCGCCATCTTCGTCGGCCGCGATTACGTCGGCCCGTTCTCCGACAAGGACATCGCGCTGCTGAAGACCTTCGCCGACCAGGCGGTAATCGCGATCCAGAATGCGCGCTTGTTCAACGAGACCAACGAAGCGCTCAGCCAACAGACTGCGACTGCCGAGGTGCTAAAAACGATCAGCCGCACGACGTTCGAATTGACACCGGTGCTCGAAACGCTGATCGAGAATGCGACGCGGCTCTGCAAGGCCGAGAAGGGCATCGTCTATCTTCGCGAGGGCGATAGTTACCACATCGCCGTGCACCACGGGGCGCTACCCGACCAGCTCGAATTCATGCGCGCTCACCCGGTGCAGGCAGGGCCCGGCACGGTCGTCGGCCGGACGGCAATGACCGGGCAGATCGTGCATCTGGCCGATGCCCAGACCGATCCGTCATACACGTGGAAGGAAGCACAGAATTTGTTCGGCTTTCGCAGCATTTTCGGCGTTCCGATGTTGCGGCAAGGCGAACCCATCGGTGTGGTCGTGATGTGGCGCAAGGAAGTGCGACCGTTCTCCGACCGCGACATTCGGCTTGTCGCGACATTCGCCGACCAGGCGGTGATCGCGATCGAGAACGTGAGGCTGTTCCGCGAGATCCAGGAAAAGAGCCAGCAGCTCGAGATCGCGAACAAGCACAAGTCCGATTTCCTCGCCAACATGTCGCACGAGCTGCGCACGCCGCTCAATGCGATCATCGGATTCTCCGAAGTCCTGATCGAGCGGCTGTTCGGAGACTTGAACGACAAGCAGGACGACTACCTCAAAGATATCCATTCGTCGGGAACGCACCTGCTCGCGCTGATCAACGACATTCTCGATCTGTCCAAGGTCGAGGCCGGTCGCATGGAGCTCGACCTGTCACAGTTCGACCTTCCGTCGGTGATAACCACCGCAATGACGCTCGTTCGCGAGCGCGCGCTGCAACACGGCATCACGCTCGGGCTCGAGATCGACCCGATCCTCGGTCTGTGGACCGGTGACGAGCGCAAGGTCAAGCAGATACTCCTCAATCTGCTGTCGAACGCGGTCAAGTTCACACCTGACGGCGGGCGCGTCGATGTGAGCGCGAAGCTCGACGGAACCGACGCTGTCGTCGCCGTGCGCGACACCGGAATCGGAATCGCGCCCGAAGATCAGGCCGCCGTGTTCGAGGAATTCCGCCAGGTCGGCGATGACTACACGCGCAAGCAGGAGGGCACGGGCCTGGGCCTCGCGCTTACACGCAAGTTCATCGAGCTTCACGGCGGACGAATCTGGGTCGAAAGCGCGCTTGGCGCGGGATCCGTGTTTACGTTCACGTTACCGAGCCGGACATGACGACGATCCTGATCATCGAGGACAACGAGAAGAACCTGAAGCTCGTGCGCGACGTGTTGCAGGTCAAGGGTTACGCGACGCTGGAAGCGGGAACGGCAGAGGCCGGCATCGCGCTCGCGCGCGAACGTGTGCCCGATCTGGTCCTGATGGACATTCAGCTACCCGGAATCAGCGGCATCGAGGCAATTGCGCGGCTGCGCGCGGATGCGACGACGGCGGACATTCCGGTAATCGCCGTGACGGCATCTGTGATGCAGCACGACCTCAAGCAGATCACCGACGCCGGATTCGACGGCTACGTCGCGAAGCCGATCAATTTGCGAGGCTTTCTCGACACCGTTCGAAGCGTGCTCGAAAGGACGCGCGAATGACGGCCAAAGTACTCGTCGTCGATGATACGCCGCATAACGTCAAGCTGATCGGCGATCTGCTCGCGGCGAAGGGCTTCGCCGTGGCAACTGCGAGCAACGGCGAGGAAGGTCTCGTCAAAGTGGCGTCCGAGCAGCCGGATCTGGTGCTCCTCGACGTCATGATGCCCGGAATGTCGGGATACGACGTGTGCCGCGCGATCCGATCCGCGCCGGCGACGGCGCTGCTGCCCGTTGTGCTGGTGACGTCGCTCGATCCGCAAAACGAGCGCGTTCACGGCATCGAGGCCGGCGCCGACGATTTCCTGTCCAAGCCGATCAACCAGGCCGAGCTCTTCGCGCGCGTGCGATCGCTGCTGCGCATCAAGGCGCTGCAGGACGAAGTCGCGCGCCAGGCGTCGTCGCTGCGCGAGCTGAATGCCGAGCTCGAGCAGCGCGTGCAGACCCAGGTCGCGCAACTGCAGCGGCTCGGTGAGCTCAAGCGCTTCTTCTCGCCTGCCGTCGTGGATGCGATTGTGTCCAGCGGCGAGCACTCGATCCTGGCGCCGCATCGCAGGGAGATTTCGTACGTGTTCGCGGACTTGCGGGGATTCACGGCCTTCACCGACTCGGCCGAGCCGGAAGAGGTGCAAGCCGTGTTGCACGACTATCACTCAGCGATGGGCGCCGTCGTCACCGAACATCAAGCGACGATCGATCGTTTCGCGGGCGACGGCATCCTGATCTTCCTCAACGACCCGTTTCCCATTGCGGAGCCGGGATTGCGCGCCGCGAGAATGGCGCTCGCGATGCAGGAGAGTCTGCAGCGGATCAAGCCGCGCTGGTCGAAGCTCGGCTACGACCTCGACCTCGGAATCGGCATCGCGCAGGGCTTCGCGACGCTGGGCGCATTCGGCTTCGAAGGACGATGGGATTACACGGCGGTCGGTGGCGTCGTGAACCTTGCCGCACGGCTTTGCAGCGAAGCGCACAACGGCCAGATCCTGATCGACCGCCGCGCGTGGGCGGCGCTCGACGAGCGGGCCGAGGCGGAATCGATCGGCCCGTTGACGCTCAAGGGCTACTCCAAGCCCGTGACCGCTTACCTGCTCAAGCGCATGCTGGACTGAGTCGGCTTCGTCGTCGCGATCCGCTGAAACCCGTGCGGCGTCGCTTGGTGAATAGGGAATCGATCGGCGCCGGCAGGAAGGAACATACATGCGGCCAATACCGACCGGGGTGCGCGGTTCTTACAGTCTCGTCGTCGCGCCCGACCAGCTCGCGAACCGTTTCAAGGATGCATTGCTGCCGCCTGTTCTCGCGACGCCGGTCATGATCATGGCGATGGAGAACGCCGCGCTTAATGCACTCAAACCCTATCTCGACCCCGGCGAAAGCGCGCTCGGCACGCGCGTCGACGTCGCACATCTGGCGGCGACGGCGGTGGGGCGACACGTCACGGCCGAGGCCGAGGTGACGAAGGTCGATGGACGACGCATCGAGTTCAAGATACGAGCGACCGAAGGCACGACGGAAATCGGCGTCGGCACCCACGAACGGATGGTGATCGACGTCGCGCGATTTTCCGAACGACTGAAAACGGCGTCGGGCTAGAATCCGGCCGCTTGGCCGTCGCGACGCGGATCGGACGCGGCGACGTAGCCGTCGTCGGCGCGCAGCACGATCTGCCCCGCGCCGAAGTCCATGTACGAGTCCTCGAGCGCGGTCACGTCGTGGCCGAGCGAGGCGAGCCCCGCGCGCAATTCGGGAGATGCCGAGGGCTCGAGGTCGATCGCGATGCCGGTGCCGATCTTCCAGCGCGGAGCGTCCAGTGCAGCTTGCGGATTCATGTCGTAATCGATCATCCGCACGAGCGTTTGCACGTGCCCGGGCGGCTGGATCGGGCCGCCCATCACACCGAACGCGCCGAGCGGCGCGCCGTCTCGCATGAGAAAGCCCGGAATGATCGTGTGGAACGGCCGCTTGCCGCCGGCGATGACGTTCGGATGATCGCGGGCTAGCGAGAAGCCCGCGCCGCGATTCTGCAGGCTGATACCGGTGCCGGGCACGACGACGCCCGATCCGAATCCCATGTAGTTCGACTGGATCAGCGACACGATCATGCCGCGCGAATCGGCTGCGCAGATATAGACGGTGCCGCCGCGCGGCGGCTCGCCCGGTCCGAAGTGCTGCGCGCGCTTGCGATCGATGAGCCGAGCGCGCTGCGCGAGGTAATGGCGATCGAGCAGCCGCTCGGCCGGAAACTCCATCGTCTGCGAGTCGCTCACGTAACGGTAGACATCCGCGAACGCGAGCTTAATCGCCTCGATCTGCACGTGCTGGCTGTCCACCGAGTCCGGCGCGAGCGACGCGAGATCGAAGTGCTGCAGAATGCCGAGCGCGATCAGCGCGGCGATGCCTTGCCCGTTCGGCGGGATCTCATGCACGCCGAAGCCGCGATAGTCGAGCGCGAGCGTATCGACCCAATCGATCGTGTGCTCGGCGAAGTCGGAAAGCGCATGAACCGCGCCATGTGCGTTTGCGTGCGCGACCATGGCGCTCGCGAGCTCGCCTCGATAGAAGGCATGGCCATGCGTCTGCGCGATCGTCTCGAGCGTTGCAGCGAGCTTCGGGTTGGCGAAACGCTCGCCGATGCACGGCGCACGCCCCGCGGGCATGAAGTGCTCGGCGAAGCCGAGATCGTGCGGCAGCACGTCGACGGCGAGCGCCCATTTCTGCGCGATCACCGGCGTCACCGCGAATCCGTCGCGCGCGTAGCGGATCGCCGGCGCGAACAGATCGGCGAACGGCAGCGCGCCGAAACGCTGCGACAACGCAACCCATCCCGAAACGGCGCCGGGAATCGTGACGCTCTCCCAGCCGCGTTGCGGGATTGCGGCGAGCCCCGCGTAGCGGTCCGCCGATGCGGCCACGGGTGCGCGGCCGCTCGCGTTCAGACCGACCAGCGATTTCGTGTCCCAGACGATGGCGAAGAGATCGCTGCCCACGCCATTGCTGCACGGCTCGACGACGGTGAGCGTAATGGCAGTGGCGAGTGCTGCGTCGATGGCGTTGCCGCCCCGCTGCAGCATCGCGATCCCCGCCTGTGTCGCGAGCGGCTGCGACGTGGCAACGGCGTTGCGTGCGAAAATCGGTTGGCGGCGCGACGGGTACGGATTGCTCCAGTCGAACACGATTACGCAATCTCCTCGTGGAACGCTTCCTCGCGCTTCTTGCGGAAGTTCGGGATGACGATCAGCAGCAGCAGGCACGCGGCCGCCCCGAGCATAGCCGCCGAAAGCGGGCGCGTGACGAAGACGGTCGGATCGCCGCGCGACAGCAGCAGCGCGCGGCGCAGGTTCTCTTCCATGAGCGGCCCAAGCACGAAGCCGAGCAGCAGCGGAGCGGGCTCGCATTCGAGCTTCGCGAACACGACGCCGAGCAGACCGAAGAACGCGGTCATCTGCACGTCGAAGCTCGTGTTGTTGACGCTGTAGACGCCGATCGCGCAGAACAGCAGGATCGCCGGGTAGAGCAGCCGGTACGGCACCTGCAAGAGCTTCACCCACATGCCGATCAGCGGCAGGTTCAGCACGACCAGCATCAGGTTGCCCACCCACATCGACGCAATGAGTCCCCAGAACAGGCCGGGGTTGCTCGTCATCACCTGCGGGCCGGGCTGGATGTTGTGGATCGTCATCGCGCCGACCATCAGCGCCATCACCGCATTCTCCGGAATGCCGAGTGTGAGCAGCGGGATGAACGACGTCTGCGCACCGGCGTTGTTTGCCGATTCCGGCCCGGCGACGCCCTGGATCGCGCCTTTGCCAAACTGGCTCGGATCCTTCGCGATCTTCTTCTCGAGGGTGTAGGAGGCGAACGACGACAGCATCGCGCCCCCGCCGGGCAGCACACCAAGGACCGAGCCGAGCCCCGTCCCGCGCAACACCGCAGGCCACGCCTGCCTGAACTGTTCCTTCGTGAGCCACAGGCCCTTCACCTTGGTCGCGACGATCTCGCGCTTTTCGGTCGACTCGAGATTGGTGATGATCTCGGCGAACCCGAACAGCCCCATCGCGACGACGACGACGCCGATGCCGTCGGTGAGCTCCGGAATGCCGAACGCAAAGCGGGCGGCGCCCGAGTTGACGTCGGTGCCGACGATGCCGAGCAGCAGGCCGAGGATGATCATCGCGATTGCCTTCACCAGCGATCCGTGCGCCAGCACAACGGCGCCGAGCAGGCCGAGCACCATCAGCGAGAAGTACTCCGCGGGCCCGAACTTCAGCGCGAGCTCCGACAGTGGAACCGAAACCGCGGCGACGAGCACCGTCGCCACGGTACCCGCAAAGAACGAGCCGAGCGCCGCGACGGCGAGCGCCGCGCCGGCCTGGCCCTTGCGCGCCATCTGGTGGCCGTCGAGGCACGTGACCACCGATGACGATTCGCCGGGCATATTGATCAGGATCGACGTCGTCGATCCGCCGTACTGCGCGCCGTAATAGATGCCCGCGAGCATGATCAGCGCCGACACCGGTTGCAGCGCGTACGTCGTCGGCAGCAGCATCGCGATCGTCGCGACGGGACCGATGCCCGGCAGCACGCCGATCAGCGTGCCGAGCAGCACGCCGACCAACGCGTACAGTGCGTTGACCGGCGTGAGCGCGACGGAGAATCCGAGCGCGAGGTGCGAGAAAAGCTCCATCGCTCGGTCGTCAGCTCGACCACGGCCAGATCGGCAGCTGCAGCTTGAGTCCGATCACGAACACGCCGACGGCGAGAGCTGCGAGCAGGACACCCGCGATCAGCGACTCCTTCGGCCGGAACTCGTGGCTTGCCGCGCTCGCCGTGATGATCAGCACGACGGTCGAAATCGCAACGCCGACCGCATTGACGATCGCGCCGAACAACACGACGCTCGCGAGCACGACGACCGTCGGCCGCCACGGCCAGCGTGGCAGCGGCGAGCCCTGCAGCCGCAGCGCGCGCAGCGCGAGAACCGCGCCGAGCGCTATTAACAGGATACCGAGAATGCGGGGAAAGTAGCCGGGACCCATCCGTGCGGCGCTCCCGAGCGGATAGTTCGACGCGATGGCGATCGCCGCGACGCCGATTGCGATGAACAGCAGGCCGGCGAAGAAATCTTTCGGATGGCGGATAAACGCCATGGATCCTCCTCGTCCAACGGTGGGCAGTGCGCCGCTGATGGGCGCTTGCCTTGTCGTGCCGCGTCGGCCCGCCGCGCGGCGTGAAGCATAGCATCGAACGCGTGCGCCGCCGATGTCGCGCGCGGGCGACGCAGGCGGCCCAAACGAAAAGGGCAGGCGCTGCCGCCTGCCCGATTCGTGCGCCGCCTATCGCGTCGACGCGATCAGAGTCCCGCCTTGTTGCGCAGATCCTTGAAGTAGTTGTCGAGCACCTGACCCTGCATCCGCTGCGCGAGCTGCGGCTTGACTTCGTCGAAGCTCGGCACCTTGGCGTCGCGCACGTCGTCGAGCCTGATCACGTGCCAGCCGAATTGCGTCTGCACCGGCTGCGACGTGAACTTGCCTTTTTCGAGCTTCACCATCGCGTCCGAGAACGGCTTGACGAAGTTCGCCGGTGCGTTCCAGTCAAGATCGCCGCCATTCACCTTCGAGCCTGGGTCCTTCGAGCGCTCGGCGAGCTTTTCGAACTTCTCGCCCTTCTGCAACGACGCGATGATCTCCTTCGCCTCGTCTTCCTTTTCGACCAGGATGTGGCGGACCTTGTATTCCCGATCGCCGATCTGGTTCTTGATGGAGTCGTATTCCTTGCGCAACGTCGCGTCGGGAACCGGATTCGCCTTCATCCAATCGGAGACGTACGCACGCACGAGCGTGGTCTGCGCGGTCAGGTCCATCTGCGCCTTGACGTCCGGATCCTTGTCCATGCCCTTCTTCTTCGCTTCGCGGACGAGGAGCTCGCGCGTGTTGAGCTCGTCGCGGATCGCGTTGCGCACTTCGGGAGTGTCGGGCTGACCTTGCGAGAGGCGCTCTTTCAGAAGCAGGTCGAAGTACGCCTTCGGATACAGATCTTTGCCGGTCGCTGCTGCTGCCGCCTTGGCCGGCGCGGCCGCCTTTGCAGGCGCCTTGTCTTTCGCGGGTGCCTCCTGGGCGAACGCTGCGGACGCCGGCAAAACGGCGAGCGCAGCAGCAGCCAGAGCGATCAGGGTGCGTTGAAGCATCGTGGTGAGTCCTTTACGGTTGGGTTAAGGATGGGAATTCTTCCGGAGTCAGCGCTCGGATCGACAGCGCGTGTATCGGGTGCGGCACGAGATCGGCGACTTCGCGCAGGACCCGTTGGTGCCGCGCGAGCCGCGGCAGGCCGGAAAATGCTTCGGACACGATCAACAGCGAAAAGTGTCCGCCGCCGCCGGCCGCGCCTTCGTGACCGACGTGCAGGGCGCTGTCATCGGTGATCTCGAGCACCGTGGGCGCGAGACTCGCGAGCCGCGCACGCAGCGTCTGCGGGACAGTGGAAGCAGCAACGGCGGTCATGGCGATGTCTTTTCGCGTACCGGTTCTTCGGGCAGATGGCGCGCGAGCCACACGCCTTGCAGCAGCGCGAACACGACGAAGAGCCCGATGCCGCCCCAGACCTTGAAGTTCACCCAGGTGTCGGTCGTGAAATGGAACGCGACGTACCAGTTGGCCGCCGCCATCGCCGCGAAGAATGCGATCCACGCCCACGTGAGCCGCGCCCAAACAGCGTCGGGCAACTCGATGCCGTGCAGCAGGTGCGAAAGCAGGTTGCGGCCGAACGCGAGGCGCCCGCCGGCGAGGATCACGCCGAACATCGCGTAAAGCACCGTCGGCTTCCATTTGATGAACGTCTCGTCCTGCAGCAGCAGTGTCGCACCGCCGAACACCGCGATGATCGCGAACGACAGCCAGTGGACCACCGCGACTTTGCCGCGTTTCCAGTGGAACCAGGCGATCTGCGCCACCGACGCGGCGATCGCGACGGCCGTTGCGACGTAGATCCCCTGCAGCTTGAAGGCGACGAAGAAGAGGACGAGCGGAAAGTAGTCGGCGAAAAACTGCATTACGGACCGGTTGGGCTAAACCAATGATTATACCCTGCCGACCGCTGCCTGCCCGGGTCACCCTACGGCAGGCAATTTCGAGCGACGAGCGGCTGCGAGGCCGCTCAGGCGTTTGCGACTCGAAGACCCGGCCCCGTCAGCTTGGCGAGGCGGCCCCAGTCGAAAGCGAGCTTCGCGTACTGAGCGGGCTCGTACGGCGTGTCGTCGGTCCCCTCGAGCTCGATGCCGATCGAGAAGTCGTTGCAACGCTCGCGCCCGCGCCACGACGACACGCCGGCGTGCCAGGCGCGCTCATCGCAGCCGACGAACTGCACGAGCTCACCGTCGCGGCGGATCAGGAAATGCGACGACACGCGCAACGTCGCGATCGTCGCGAAATACGGATGCGCAGTCGGGTCGAGACGATTCGTGAACAGCCGCTCGATGGAGTCGCCGCCGAACTCGCCGGGCGGAAGCGAAATGCCGTGCACGACGAGCAGCGTGACGTCGGCGCCCGGCGGCCGTGCGTCGCAATTGGGGGAGGGCACCCAGCGCGCCGGATTGACACGACCGGCGCCGTCGATCGACAACGATGCCGGACGACGTCGCGCCGTCCCTCGCGCGGTCACTTGCGGTAATGCGGCTGGTAAAGCTGGACCTTGAAGCCGCCCGGAACATTGAAATACGTCACGAGCCCGTAACCGTGGTCTTCCGGCTCTTGCGTGAACTCGACGCCGCGGGCACGAAGCTCGCGGACCGTCTGCGCGATGTCGTCGCAGTAGAACGAGATGTCGGCCGTTCCGGAAGGCAGGTCGGACTCCTCGGTCGGATGCACGCCGATATCGGCTTCGGGTGCGTCGAAGATCAGCCAGCCGCCGCCGACGTCGGTCGATTTCAATCCGAGCTTGTCGCGCAAGAACGCGCGCAGCTCGGTTGCCTGCGACGAGTAGAACATTGCATGAAGGCCTCGGATCATGGTTTCCCTCGCTCAGTTGGCAATCGCTGGCACAGACTATCGTGTCTTCACCGTGTATCGGTCATTATCAAGTAGCTATGCGGCAAAGCCCGCCTCGCGCCGGCTTGTTGCATAATGAGCGGCCGCTGCGATGCCATCATTCATGCGTCGAAGTGATCGGCGATGGGCTCGGCGGACGCTCAGACCGAATATTGCCTTAGGATTCGCAACCGCGTGTCATCTCAGCGGACTCTCGCCATCGCCAGTGCGTTGATCGGTTTGTTGGCCGCCTGCAAGGCGCAGGATCCCGCCACGCTGGAAGTGCATGCAGGCTCGGCTGGGAAAGCAACGCAGGCCGATGTCCTCGCGCCACGTTATCAAGCAACGCTTGCCGAGGGGATGGTGCTGTCGCGCCGCGGGTCGCCCATGTGGCTCGCTGCGGTATACGGTCTTTCCCAGCAGGAAAGCTGGGGACGCTGGACCGACGGCGATGTGGTAGTGCTGCGATTTGTTCGCCCGCTCCCGCGTAATGTATCGGTCGAGCTTTCCGGTGGCGCGTATGGCGGCAACATCGGGCGGCCGGTCAGACTGTCGATTGGCGGCGTCATCCGCGAGGTCGTGTTCCAACGAGGCCCGTTCGAAGGCGCAACGACGGTGCGCGCAAGCTTTCCGAACGATGGCGACTCGGACACGCTTGTCGTGCTCATTCCCGATGCACGTCCCGCTAGCGCTACCGATCCCCGCCGCCTCGGGCTCGCCCTGACATCGATTCGAATTATCGGCGGTGGGTGATCCGCGTGAGCTCCGCGTCGCGCATGCGCGTGCTCCGGGCGGCAATCGTTCTTTGGGCATGCTTTGTCGGCGTCGGAGCTGTCGCCTTCTTTCTCCCGGCGCCGAAACCGCAGCCGCTGGTCGCGATCGATGGATGGGAGGTCAGGGGCGCGTTCGTTCAGAATTCTCGTCCGAGCAGACATGAAGTCGCCCCCGAGATAGCCAAGTCGGGCGAGGCGGTATTCTTCCGTTCGTGGCGGCCGGAAACAGGAGCCGGGCCAGGTTACGTGGCCTCGCCAGCCTTTACGCCAGTGGGCCCGTTCTGGGTACCGCTGGTCGGCTATCCGACAGCGCCAGGAATAGATGTCTCGGTCGTATGCATGGACAACGGCGAGCGCAGGTCGCTCGTATCCGGCGATTCGCATGAAGATTGGATACAACGACTCGTCGTATTGCCCGCCGGCTGGTGCGCCGGCGCGATTCGCGTCGTGGCAAGAAGCGAATCCTCGACGTCGTACGTCGGTATCGGAACGCCGCATTCCGCTTCGACCGTCGACGACTGGTTAAGGCGCGCACCCGCACACGCGTTCCACCATTTCGTCGCTTTTGCGCCGCTCGCCGTGTTGTTCGTCGCCTTGCGATTGGTTGCGGATCGGCTCGGCGCGCACCTGGACCAGCGCACGCCAATGGCGCTGATCGGCGTTGCGACCGTCGGCTACCTCGCGTTCTTCGTTGCGTCGATCGGTGGGCGCAGCTTCGGACTCTACGCAGTGTTCGGCAGTCTCGTGCTCGCGCTGGGCCTGTTGAGCGCAAAGGCTCGCATTCCGCGGCCGACATTGCAGTGTCTCGGCAGTTGGTATGCGCTTTCCTTGGCGTTGTACTTGTTCCTGGTCGCCGCAGATATCGGCGTCGAGCAGTGGGATCCGGCGTATCGGTTCCGGCCTGCAGAGTGGTCATCCGATCACTTGCTTCCGGCGATGGTCGCCGAGGGGATCTATCGTCACAAGGCCGTCAACTCGATCCTCGGCGGCGGCTGGAACGTCGCCGATCGTCCGCCCCTGCAGGCGGGGCTTCTTCTCGTGCTCCGTCCGTTCTGGGAGACTGTCGTTCCGGGATATCGTGCACCGTCGACGCTCGCGCGCTTGTACACGGCGGCCGCCATCATCATTCAGTCATCGGCACTCGTGCTCGCCTACGTCTTCGCGCAACGGGCGTTCCGAGCTGCGTCGAGCCGACGCGAGTTTGCGATCGCGGCTCTGCTGGTTCTTAGCGCGCCGCTGTTCTTGTTCAATACGATTTATGCGTGGCCGAAGCTACTTTCCGCGGGACTTGCTCTGGCGGGGGCTTCACTCATTTTGTGGCTTCCCGCGGACCGAGGAATCGGGCAGCGCGCTTGGTCGTGCGGTCTCGCCGGGCTCCTGATGGGTTATGCGCTGCTTGCCCACGCCAGCGTGGCGTTCGGTCTGCTCGCGCTTCCCGTGCTCTATTACGTCGCGACGGGACGATGGCGAATACCCGAGCTCGCGGCGTGCGCCGTCGTAGCGCTGTTGATCTGGTTGCCATGGTCGGCGTGGCAGGCAGCCGCCGGGCAGCCCGGGAATGCGTTGACTAAGTTCGCGCTTGCCGGGACGTTCGACTTCGATTTCCCGACGCGATCCCTGCGCGACGCCGTTGCCGCACGGTATGCGGGTCTGACGCTATCGCAGTGGGCCGCGACGCGGATGTTCGCGCTGTTGACGTTAGCAGGGTTCGCAATGCCTCAACCGGCTGCGTTCATGACAAGCCGACCGTCGGACGCTCTTGGCGCGCTGCGTATCAGCGACTTCCTGTTCGTTTTTCCGGCGCTTCGATTGTGGCTGTTGGCGTTTGTGCTCGCCGCGTTGCTCGCGATCGCGCGTCGCCATCGCGAAAGCGCTGATGTCGTCCGAACGACGGTTGCGCTCGCGCTTGCTGGTATCGCTGGCATCCTGATCAATGCGCTTGTCACCTGGAGCGTCCACCTGCAGCTCACGCAGAGCCACCTCGCGCTGCTGCTGCTCTATTGCGCGGCTGCTGGTGCACTGCTGTTATTGCCGCCGTGGATCAGGTACGCGCTGATCGCGCTTCAGACTGCCTATGTCGGTGTTGTCTGGATCGTGGGCCCGCTGTTGGGTCGGATACCCGATCCCGGGAGTCTGATCGCCGGCGGCGCAGCGCTCGGCGCGGCGATCGCGATCGCCTTGGGCGCCCTCGCGCAGCCATCCACGGGCGAGCTTCGCACGCCTGGCCAAGATGCCTAAGAACATCGTTATCCCGGGCGCGGCCCGGCTCGTCGTAGGCGCTGGATCTCATGTGATGCTGCGCGAGCGCGACGGCCTCGATCGAATCAGCGTGCAGGTCGCCGGATGGAATCGACTGCCGCCGGTTCGGCCACCGATTCCTGCGGCGGCTCTAGCAGGTTCATGCTGGTGGCACACCATGCGGATCCGAACGAAGCGCTTCCCTTGATGGTCAACCGATCGAAATCGTAGAGCCGATGGATGGGGAGAACACCGCCCTGGCGATCGAAGCAGGCCACTTCGACTGCGACAAAGCACTGCTGCGGTGGCACGGCAAGTTCCGAAACGATTCGGAAAACGTGCGATCCCGCATCGAGGCGACCGAGCGGGGAGCCCGCCTGCGTGGTGTTCGTTCCGAATAGCACTGCGCCGTCTGTGGCGCGCAACGCATAGCCGATGACCGGACGGTCGACGGGCTCGTCGAGTTCGAACTCGACGTCGATTCGTACCGTATCACCGCACTGGAATGTGTCGCACGGCGCTCCTTGCGCATCGACAATTGCGACGCGCACTATGCGCCCCAATGGCGATGCCGCAGCGCTCACGACCAGACGCTCCAGGTACTGCGCATAAGCGGCCTGTACCGGGTCGATGAGACCCCACGGCAGCTCGAACTCGCTTTGAGCCTGGCCGAGAAACCACTCGACGAAGTCCGAACGATTCGCCGCGGCAGGATCCGGGAAGGCGATTTGTACATCCGGCCGCATCTTGTAAACGGCCATCATCGCATTCGTCAGAGTGCCGGGCGGAAAATCGGCGTTCATGCTGGCGACTGCAGCGGGCGCCGACAGCCAGTTCCAAAAGCTGTCGCCGTGCGTGCGAGTCGGATCGGGCCAACGTTCCGCGCCATCCGCCGCGTCGTACAGGTAGATCCTTGGAAGAGACGGCCCGATCGGCTCGCCGTTGTCGAACGCGAGCTTGCCGCCGAATGGGTCGATATGTTCGTAATCGAAGGCTGCGGGTTCGGTCGCTGACGCAGACCAGTCGTATGCGTATGTCTTGCACGCCGCAGCATACGGCTGCATTTGACACATTGCCGTCACGATTTCATGTGGCAACTCGCGCGCCCAAGCGCGGCTCGACATCGTGCGCAGATGACGCGAGTCGACGAGACCGGGGCGCGTCAGTTGCTCCGGCTTGCACAGCAGTGACGCCGCGCGGACCTTGTGCTCGTCGATCGGGGCGATCTTGCGTGTCAAATCGCGCAACGTCGACACCGGGTTCGCCAAAAGATCCTCGTATTTCACGACATGCGAGCCGAGTCGCGCCCAAGAGAGAGATATCGCGTACACCTGCGTGAAGGAATACTGGACGTAACGCAGCGAATGCTTTCCGGGCCGATCGCCGTCGCGTTTGAGCGGTGCGATGCTCGGGTCGCTGCCGTCGTCGTTCCACTTCACGTAATGGAAAAGCGAGACAAAGGTATCGCCGGGATGGCGTACCGTCGTAAGCACGACGACCTGATTCTCCACCAACCACCGCACGAGCGGCTTCGTCGGCGGCAGGTGCTGGTGCGTCACGAAGGAGGACGGCAGCGTGGTGGCGCAATCGTCATTCCATACGCGCGGCAATTCGACGAAAGGCAGCGAGTACGCGTAATGAAGGAGCCAGCGTAGCCACGTATTGCCTGTCTTGGGCGCAGACAAGATGACGATCCGTAGGTTGGCCGGATCTGCGCGGACCTTGTTGAGCATGGTGCAGGAAGTGTGATGTTTATGAAGAGTCGACGCGAACCCTGCATGCGCACGGTCTACCAGCACCGTGACGCGACGGCAATTTTACCTCGCTGCCGGGATCGCGCGGCGTCGACGTCCTTATCCGCAGTCGAGGCGCTGTGGATAGCACGCATAGCATGTTCGCTGGCGCAGCAGATTGGACGTTCGTCATCCTGGCTCTCTGGTATCATCTTTCGGTCCCGGGGAGCCCCATCGAGTGAGCGAAAACGCCGTCCATATATTGACTCCGATAACGATGTTGTCGGATAACGGGCGGCTCGTAACGCAGCTCGCAAAACGCGAAATCGCCGCTCGGTACCGTGGATCGATGCTGGGCATCCTGTGGTCGCTGTTGAATCCGCTCGTTCTTCTGGCCACGTACACATTCGTTTTTGGCACGGTGCTGAAGCTGCGGTGGACGTCCGGAACCGAAACGACGCCCGAATTCGCGGCGATCGTCTTCTGCGGTATGATCGTCCACGGATTTTTTGCCGAGTGCGTTGCGCGCGCGCCGGGACTCGTGCTGAGCAACGCCAACTATGTCAAGAGAGTCGTGTTTCCGCTGGCGACGCTTGTATGGCCGACGGTCATCGCGGCTTTGTTCCAGATGGCGGTCAGCTTCGCCGTCCTGGTCGCGTTTCTCGCGTTCGGCGCGGCTCAACTCCACGCGACGCTGTTGCTCGCTCCGATCGTCATCGCACCGCTGGTTCTCGTGACGCTTGGCGTTTGCTGGTTCGTGTCGGCGATCGGCGTCTATCTGCGCGATATCGGTCAGACAGTGGGCTTGATCATCACATTGCTGATGTTTGTGAGTCCGATCTTCTATCCGCTGAGCGCAGTGCCTGAAGCCTACCGCGGCCTAGTCAAGGCGAATTTTCTCACGTTCATCATCGAGCAGTTTCGTGCCGTCGTGATCGCGGGCGCGTTGCCAGATTGGGGCGGCCTCGCGATCTATGCGGTGGCGAGCGTCGTCGTTGCGTGGGCGGGTCTCTATTGGTTCGATCGGTCGCGCAAGGGATTCGCAGATGTCATGTAAGGCCGCCCGCGTGCGTGTCGAGGGCCTCAGCAAGAGCTACCAGGTCTATCAGAAGCCGCAGCACAGACTGCTGCAATCGCTGCTACGCGGGCGCAAGCAGTTCTATACCGAGTTCTGGGCATTGCGTGACGTGTCGGTCACCGTTGCGGCGGGCGAGACGCTGGGTATCCTTGGGCGCAACGGGTCGGGCAAGTCGACGTTGCTTCAGATTGTGGCGGGAACGGTGCGGCCGACACGTGGCCGTGTCGAGCTCGACGGCCGCGTCGCCGCCATACTCGAGCTGGGAGCGGGTTTCAATCCGGAATTTACGGGCCGTGAAAACGTGGAGCTCGCCACGTCCGTGTACGGAATGAAGGCATCCGAAGTCGCCGCTCGCATGGATGACATCCTGCGCTTTGCCGATATCGGCGAATTCATCGACCGTCCGGTGAAGACATATTCGAGCGGCATGTACGCGCGGCTCGCTTTTTCGGTGGCGATCCACGTCGATCCCGATGTGCTGATCGTCGATGAGGCGCTGGCTGTGGGCGATGCGAAATTCCAGGCGCAGTGCTTTCGCAAGTTCGACGAATTCAGGAAGCGCGGCGTCACAATACTTTTCGTCACGCATTCAGTAGATCAGATCTTGCGCCATTGCTCGAGAGCGATGCTGCTCGAGCACGGCCGCAACGTGATGACAGGCGAGCCGAAGGCCGTCGTCGCACAGTATCTCGAGCTGCTGTTCGGCACGCCTGGCGGCGCGGCCGTAACTATGCAGACCGAAGCTCCACGTCCTGCACCTTTGGTTGCCAAAGGCGCCTTTGCGGATGATGGCGCACCGAACGAGGATAGGTTCGCAGGCCGCACCGGCTACAACCGTCTCGAGCACCGATGGGGCGATGGACGCGCCCGCATAGTCGATTTCGCGCTGCTCGACGAAACAGGGAAGCGGGTCACCGCGCTCACCACCGGCGATCGTGCGAGTCTGCACGTCAAGGTCCAATTCCTGGCGGACATCGCACGGCCGATCTACGGGCTCGCGATTCGCACTCCGGATGGAGTCGAGATCGCCGCGGCCAATAGCCGGGAATCGGTTCGCATTCCGTCCGACGACCCGCGCGCTCCGGGTGAGGTCGCCGTAGTCCGCTTCGATTTCAAGTGCTTGCTCAATGGAGGAGACTATCTGCTTTCGGTCGGCGTTGCGGAAGGCAGCGACGGCGCCGTGATCCCGTTGGACCGCCGCTACGATGCCATTCATATCCAGGTGGTGAACACGCGCAAGGTCTTCGGCCTGGTCGATCTCGAGATCCAGCCGGTTTCCGTCGAGGAAATCTCAGCCTGATATGGCCAGCCGTCCGAACCGCATGCCCGCTCGCGTCGACAATCCATCTCGGCAGATGACCGTCGTGCCCGCGATTGGAGACGACTACCGATTCGACCCGCAAGCGCGGATATGGCGACGGGACGGCGGCGTTTCGCTCTCGTATACCGATGGCGAGCGTTTCGAAGCGCGGCTACGCGAGCAGCTGGCCGCGACGACGGATCTCGGTACGCTGTCTGCCGAAATCGCCGCGATGATCGTCGACTGGCCGTCCGAGGCGCACCTGAGCGGCAGTCGGGCCAACCTGCTGAGGCCGTTGTCGTTTTCGCCGGGCATGCGGATTCTCGAAGTCGGCGCGGGATGCGGCGCGCTCACGCGCTACCTCGGCGAGACGGGCGCTTCTGTCCATGCGCTCGAGGGCGCGATCGCGCGCGCCGGCTGCGCGGCCGAACGATGCCGAGACCTGTCCAACGTCACGGTGATCTGCGACGAGCTAACGCGATATCGCGGCCCCGTTGATTACGACGTCGTGATGCTGGTTGGCGTGCTCGAATACGCGCGCCTGTTCGTCGAAGGCGAGGACCCGGTGCAAGCCGCCCTTGCGCATGCGCTCAAGCACCTGTCGCGCGCCGGCGTGCTGCTGCTCGCGATCGAGAATCAGCTCGGATTGAAATATTTCAACGGATGCAACGAGGATCACCTCGGCGCGCCATACGCGGGTGTGACGGATCTTTACGGCCCGAAGTCGCCGGTGACGTTCGGTCGGGCCGAGCTGGCTCGACGACTGGCGTGCGCGGGCTTCAAGCGAACGGACTGGTACTTTCCGTTCCCCGATTACAAATTGCCGACGACGATCGTCGCGGAACGGGCGTTCGAGCGGCGCGAGTTTTCCGTCGGCGACCTGCTTTTCGGCGAGTACGCGCGCGACCATGGCGGCGGCGTTCATCGAAATTTCGATGAAGCCGCGGTGTGGTCGGTGCTCGCCCGCAACGGCGTTGTGCCCGATCTCGCGAACTCCTTCCTCGTCGTCGCAAGCGCCGGCGACGGCAATCCGCTCGATCCGGATCCGGATTGGCTCGCCCACCGGTACTCGGCGATGCGCACGCCGCGCTTTAGCACCGACACGGTCTTTCGCACCGCTGATCGCGAACGCATCGTCGTCGAAAAGGCACGCCTGGCGCCGGTTCCGCCAGAATCGCCATCGCTCGAGCCGATACGCATAAGACACCGGCTCGGCGAGCAACCCTATGTTCGGGGCAGCAGTTTCGCCCGCGCGTTTGCCAACGCGGTTGCGCAGGGGCTCGACGCATCGGGCATCGCGGCGACGCTGACGCCTTGGATCGGCTACCTGGTGGCTCACGCGCACTCTGGGCACGATGTGGTCACCGCAACGCCGTGGTCGCAGCTGACGCTGCCGGGCGAGTTCGTCGATTGCGTGCCGTTCAACTTGATCGTCACCGAGAGCGGTGCGCTCGAAGCGATCGACCTGGAGCTGGAAGTCGAAGGACGCATTCCGTTGCCGTGGGTGGTGCTGCGCGGGGTCGTTCATACCGCGAGCCGGTGCTTCGGCCACCGCTATCTCGCCGACCGGACAAGCACCGAGCTTGTCGGCGACCTCATGCCAAAGCTCGGTTTTGGCGACATCGACGACTGGTCGCCTTACATCGCGCTGGAGGACGCGCTGATCCGCACAGTGCTCCGTCCGTGGCGTGACCGGCCTAAAGAGCGCATCTTCGATGGGCGACTTCGCTTGCCGGCGGCTACGTACGCGTCTTCCGGCGAAGTTCTCTCGAGAATCGAATCCGAAGCACGGGCATCAACCCGGCATGCGGACGCTGCGCAACACGCGCTCGACGCGATCGGCGCGTATGCGGGCGCCGCCGTCCAGCGCGCGGCCGACGACGGTGGCAGCACAACGTTGCGCGAGGCGCTCGCGGCCGCGCTCGGCAGCGAACGGTCGGAATCGGTTACGTCGGATCTAGACGCGTTGACGGCGCGAGCGCGCGAGCGGGATGAATTCGCGCGCGCGCTGGAGCAACGATCGACGTTCGACGCGGGTGTCGGCGCACTGATGGAAGCGTTGGCTCGCCAGGAGCATCAGGCGTGGCAACAACGCGAGCAACGCGAGCAGGCGTTGCAGGAGGAATTGCGAACGCTCCGCACGGCTGCAGCGGCGCAGGACGCGCAGCGTGTCGGCCGAATCAGCCAGTTGGAAACGGAACTCGCGGACCGGACGAACCAGTTCGCGCAATACGCAGAACGCGTCGCGCAGCGCGAGCAGGCGCTGCACGAGCAATTGCGAGCGGTAACCGCACAGGCGGCGGCGCAAGACGAACAGCGGCTTGCGCGAATCGGCCAGTTGGAAGCGGACGTCGACGCGAATGTCTCCCGCACCGGCGAACTGGAAAAGTTGCGCCAAGAGCAGGCGAGCGAGGCCGAGCAGCTTGTCCGCAGGATCGGCGAACTCGAAGCGGATGTCGCGGCAAGCATCGCTCGTGGCGATGAATTGAACAAGAGCTTGGCCGATGCGATCGACGACCGGGTCGGCGTGGAGCAGATGCTCACGGAACGAGCAAACGATGTATCGGAGCTCGAAGATCAGATTGCGCAGATGGAGCGCGCGGAAGCGGTGGGCCACGGCGAAATCGAATCGCTGCGCCAACGGATACTCGAGATCGAGCAGCGCGAATCGCAGAGGGCACTTCAGACGTGGCGCCGCGCGACTCGGGACGCCGCATTCCGATCGCTTAGGCGCATGTACAAGCTGCTTCCGTTGAACGAGCGCGCTCGGCGCGTGGCGAAGCGGTTGTTCTACCGGCGTTTCGGCGAAGTGTTCGCGAATCACCAGGGTTACCAGCTTTGGAAGGCGATGGAAGCCACGACCGAACCTCGTGTTGACACGACGTCGGTGCCGACGGACGTTGCCGCCGCTGTCTCGCCATCGACGGGGTTCGAGCCATCCGCTCGATCGATATCGATTGTCATTCCCGCGTACGGAAAAGCGGCGATGACGCGCGCGTGCATCGAGTCCGTTCTGCGCAGCCATGGCGGCGATTCGTGCGAGATGATTGTCGTCGACGACGGTTCACCGGAACCATTAGCGCCCGCGCTGGCCGATCTTCCCGGCGTCGAGGTGCTGCGCAACGACACCAATCGCGGTTTCATCGCGTCGTGCAACCGCGGCGGCGAGGCCGCGGGCGGGTCCCTGCTGCTGTTTCTCAACAACGACACCGAGGTCGCGCCGGATTCGATCCAGGCGATGGCCGCGACCTTCGATCGGAACCCCGACGCGGGCATCGTCGGCTGCAAGCTCGTCTTCCCTGACGGCCGCCTTCAGGAGGCGGGCTGCTATATCCGCCCCGACGGCAATGCCGAAATGATCGGCTTGTGGGACGACCCGAATCGCGCTCGGTACAATTTCGAGCGCGATGTCGCCTACTGCTCCGGCGCCTGTTTCATGATAGATCGAGCGCTGTTTCTCGAGCTCAAGGGATTCGACACCGCTTTCGAGCCCGCCTACTGCGAGGACTCCGATCTGTGCTTTCGCGTGCGCGCCGCCGGCAAGCGCGTCGTCTACCAGCCCCGCGCTAGCGTGACACATGCGCTAAGCGCATCGATGCAGGAATCGCCCATCGACAAGGGTGCGGTGATTGCAGTAAACCAGCGCCGCTTTCTCGACCGGTGGTCGTCGACGCTGCAACGAGAGGATCAGGTACGCGCGATCGCGTTCTATCTCCCACAATACCATCCGATACCCGAAAACGATCGATGGTGGGGTAAGGGGTTCACCGAGTGGAGCAACGTCGCTCGCGCGCGGCCGACGTTCGAAGGACATCTGCAGCCCAACGTGCCTGCCGATCTGGGCTATTACGACTTGCGTCTTCCCATCGTGCGAGCCGAGCAGGCACGGCTCGCCCGCGAAGCCGGATTGTTCGGATTCTGCTATTACTATTACTGGTTTGGCGGCACTCGCTTGTTGACCGGGCCGCTCGATGCGGTCGTGTCTTCCGGCGAGCCCGATTTTCCGTTCTGCATTTGCTGGGCCAACGAGAATTGGACGCGTCGTTGGGATGGGCTCGATTCCGAGATCCTGATCGCGCAGCGTCACTCGGTCGAAGACGACATCGCGTTTCTGGAAAGCGTGTTGCCGGCGCTGCGCGACAGGCGCTACATCCGCGTTCACGGCAAGCCGCTGCTGCTGGTTTATCGGCCGTCGCTACTGCCGGACGCGGCCGCGACTACAAGGCGGTGGCGCGAGCATGCGACCCGGCTCGGCCTGCCGGGCCTCTATCTGGTGTCCACACAGAGCTTCTTTCACATAGACGCGCGAGGCCCGGATGCGTTCGGCTTCGATGCGGCCGTCGAATTCCCCCCGCATTCGTTCGCGGTCGAGTGCGCGAAGCAGCCGCGCGGATTCGGCGGCCGTAGTTTCGCCGGCAAGGTCTACGACTACGCGCGAACGGCCGACAACTTCATGTCGCGTGAACTGCCGGCGCACAAGGTGTTCCGTGCGGTCATGCCGCGATGGGACAACACGGCGCGGCGCGGGTCGCACGCGAACGTCTTCGTCGGCTCGGCGCCCGAGGCGTATCGCGAATGGCTGAACCGGGCCGTCGACTATACGCGGCAGTTCTATTACGGCGACGAACGAATGCTTTTCATCAATGCTTGGAACGAGTGGGGCGAGGGCAATTATCTCGAGCCGGACCTCCGATTCGGACATACGTATCTCGATGCGACGAGAAGCGTGCTCGCGCGCTGATCATGTCGCCGGGCATCCCGATGTCTGCGCGGCTGCCAAGTCGCGGTGCCCGGGTGACGGCTCGCATTGCGCGGCGACTATGCACAACGGCCGCGCCGGCGCCTGCCCATGATCCGGTGGTTCGACGAGCTTGCCTGCTACCGGCGTCATACCGACGCGCTGCGGTCGATGCGGCGCGTGGTCGAGGACCATTTGTCGCAATGCGACATGTTCGAGGGTTACTGCTGCGTACGCAATCGCATCGAGATATTTCGACTGCCCCAGGCGGGCGCGGACAACTGGAGGAATCTGCGCGAAAGCTTCGTTTGCGGCTGCGGTCTCAACGGACGCATGCGTATGGTGTTCCAAGCGTTCGCCGACGCGGCCGCGGGTTTCCGATCGGCGCCGCGCGCACTGGTCTTCGAGCGACTGACGCCATTCTATGCGGCGTTGGCCCAGCATTTTCCTTTCGTTCACGGATGCGAATACGTGGCGCCGAACGCGGCGCCGGGATCGATTCACCGTGTTCGGGACGTCGACGTGGTCCACGAGGACATGCAGGCGTTATCGGCGCCCGACGGCGGTCTCGATTTAATTTGCCACGCCGATGTTCTCGAGCACGTTGCGGATCATCGCAGAGCGCTCAGCGAGTGCGCGCGGGCGTTGGCACCGGGTGGGCGGCTGCTCTTCACTTGTCCGTTCTTCGAGCTCGATTCGCATGTCGTGCGCGCCACCGTCGAAAATGGGACGATCGTTCACCGGCTGCCGGCGGGCTACCACGACAACCCAATGTCGGCAGAAGGCAGCCTCGTATTCACGCATTTCGGATGGCCGCTGTTTGACGATATTCGAGCAGCGGGATTCTCCAAGGCACGCATCGGCATTCTCTACGATCCATTTCAAGGCATCGTGAGCAACAACAACCCCTATCCCGAGGGATTCATGTGGCCGGTGCTGTTCGAGGCGACCCGGTGAGCGCCATGTTGGGCTCGCTCGCGCGAAAAGTGCGAGCGCACGGCATTGCGGGGTCGGTGCGCAAGGCGCTCGGCGTCGCGCGACGCGAAGGCTTTGCGGGACTGGTGGACCGATACCGCGCGCTGGTTCAAATGAGCTCGCGGCGGACTCCGACAAAGCCTCGCGACGTGTCGGCACCACGCGGCGGTGCGGGAATCAACCTCGTCGGCCACCCGTATGGCGCCTTGGGAATGGGCGAGCACGTCCGCAAGTCGGCCGAGGCGTTCGCCGCGGCGGACATTCCATTCGTCGTCGTCAACACGTTCGACCAGGTGGGACCGCATGGCGGCAAGTTCGGCGAATTCCCCTTCCCCGACCGCATCGTCCGCGACAATCCGTTCCCGGTGTCGCTGTTCCATCTCAACGCTGACGAGATGAAGCTCGCATCGGCGCATCTGGGCGCCGGATTCTTCGCCAACCGATACAACATCGGCTATTGGGCATGGGAACTCGCGAAATTTCCCGATGCGTGGACGCCATCGTTCGCCTTCTTCGACGAGATATGGGCACCGTCGCGGTTCATTCAGCAGGCGGTCGCGGAGCGCGCGCCGTGCCCGGTGATCCACATGCCGCTCGCGGTCGATTTTTCGGCGACCGATGCCTTGCCACGCCGCCATTTCGGATTGCCCGAGCGCAAATTTATTTTTCTCTTCTACTTCGATTTCACGTCGTACATCGCGCGCAAGAACCCCTTTGGCGCGCTCGCTGCGTTTCGCGAGGCGTTTGCCAACGCTGGCAAGCAGGATGTCGCGATCGTCATCAAGCTGAACGGCGCAGGGCAGCGGCCGGACGATTATCGTCAGTTCCGCGATTCGTTGATCGAGGTCGGCGACGGAGTCATCTTGCTCGATCGCGTGATGACCGACCACGAGGTGCGCAATCTGGTGCGCAATTGCGATTGCTTCGTGTCGCTGCATCGCTCGGAAGGTTTCGGGCGGGGCCTGGCAGAGGCAATGTATTACGGCAAGGCGGTGATCGGCACCGGCTATTCGGGAAACGTCGATTTCATGAATCCCGATAATGCGCTGCTGATCGATTACACGCTCGTGCCGGTCAAGCCCGGCGAATATCCCCATTCCGATGGGCAACTGTGGGCCGAGCCGGACATCGACCAGGCCGCGGCGGCAATGCGCGCGCTCACGAACGATCGCACACTGCGCGAGACGCTCGGGCGGCGCGCCGCCCAGTACATGCGCGCACACCACAGCTTCGCCGCGATCGGCGCGCGCTATCGCCGGCGCTTGCGGCAATTGGGCGTCGTCCCGGCGTGAAGGCAAGGACGAGCCAGGGACACCCGAAATGGAACGCTCTGATCTTCCACGCGTCGACTGGGTTGCCGAAGGCGTGCGCAAGGGTCGCGTGCCCCGCGACGGCTATGTCCGCGGCTGGGGCATCCAGTTCAAGGGACTGCGCGACAAAGTGCGGGCGGATGCGCTCTATCGTGAAGCGGTCGAGCTCGCGAACGGTCGCAGCGTGATGGCCGAGGACAACCGGATCAATCTGTACCTGATCTTGCGATTCTTTCTGCCGCTCATCGCGTTCGGGCATGTCGTCGAGTTCGGCGCCTATCGTTGCGGCAACGCGATGTTCATGGCTCGCGTGCTGAAGCGTCTCGGCAGCAAGGCGAGGGTATTCGCTTTCGACACGTTCGCCGGCATGCCGATGACCGATGCGACCATCGATGCTCACGGCGCCGGTGACTTCGGCGATGTCGACGTTGACGAGGTCCGGCGTGCGATCGCCGATGCCGACCTCGACAACCTGGAACTGGTCCCCGGACTGTTCGAGCAAACCGCCGCCAGCGCATTACTGCGCATCGGCCCGGTCGCGCTGGCGCATCTCGATTCCGATATTTACTCGGCGATTGCCGTGTCGTACGACGCGGTGAAGCAGAACATGGTAACCGGAGGCTATTACGTGTTGGACGACGCAACCGCGCCGAGCTGTCTCGGCGCGACCGAAGCCGTCGAGCACCTCGTCATCCTGCGCGACGGAATGCACGCCGAGCAGATTTTTCCGCAATTCGTTTTCCGCGCCGGGCTGGGATGATGGCTGTCCGGACTCGATCCGCGGTTTGCGTCGCTTCGTTCGCGCCGGCAGGAAAGTCGACATGAAGGAATGCAGCAAATCCATCCCACGCCGACTCGCCGATTCGAACTTCGGGCATCGCTACTTCGTCGGCAACGGCATCGATATCGGAGGCAAGCCCGATCCGCTCGCTCTGTACGCCGAACTGTTCACCCGGGTCGTTTCGGTTCGTACCTGGGACATCGAGGACGGCGATGCGCAATTTCTCACCGGGATTGCGGACGAGTCGCTCGATTTCGTGCACAGCAGCCATTGTCTCGAGCATCTAGCCGATCCGCGCGAGGGGCTGCGCAACTGGTTCCGCGTCATCCGGCCCGGTGGTCACCTTATCGTGACGGTACCCGATGAAGACCTGTACGAGCAGGGCATCTTTCCGAGCACGTTCAATCTGAAGCATCGCCACACGTTTACCATATTCAAGCGCGCGTCGTGGAGCGCCTCGTCGATCAGCGTGCTGCCGTTACTGGAGGAGCTCGGGCCGCATTCGCAAGTGCTCAAGATCGAGTTGCTCGATTCCAGTTACCGTTACGGTCTGCCGCGCTACGATCAGACACAGACGCCGATCGGCGAATGCGGAATCGAGTTCGTCGTGCGCAAGCGCCGGCCCGAGGAAGTGTTGAGCGGCGGAAGATTGCCGTCTACCGCGCAGCCCGGCCGCGAAGCCCGCCTGCATCTGAACCAGTATCGGGATGACGTGGCGCGAATGAAGGAATCCAATCGCGACAATCCTCCGTTTCTCAACGATGCCGACATCTGAGCCCAACCCCCGACCGAGCGCCTCGTGAAAATCCGCGCCCGCGCACCCCTTCGCCTTGGCCTTGCCGGTGGGGGCACCGACGTGTCGCCGTACTGTGATCAGTTCGGCGGCGTCGTGCTCAACGCGACGATCGATCTCTACGCGTACGCGACGCTCGCCACGACGACCGAGGGCAAGATCGTATTCGAAGCAGCGGATCAGCGATCGTTGATCGAGCTGCCGCTGGCGCCCGCGGTTCCACTTGACGGACCACTTCTGCTGCATCGAGGCGTCTACAACCGCATCGTCAGCGAATTCCACCGTGGCGAGCCGTTCGGCGTCACTCTGCGTACGTATTCGGACGCGCCGGCTGGAAGCGGCCTCGGCGCATCGTCGACGCTGGCGGTCGCGATGGTCAAGGCGTTCGTCGAGCTGCTCAATCTGCCGCTGTCGGAATACGACATCGCGCGACTCGCCTACGAGATCGAGCGGCTGGACTTGAAGCTTGCGGGCGGAAGGCAGGACCATTACGCGGCCGCTTTCGGTGGCGTCAATTTCATGGAGTTCTACGCAAACGAGCGCGTCGTCGTGAATCCGTTGCGAGTGAAGAACTGGATCCTTTCCGAGCTCGAATCGTCGACGGTGCTTTACTACACCGGCGTGTCGCGCGAATCCGCCGGCATCATCGACGAGCAGCGCGAGCGCATGCATCGCCTCCACCCCGAAGCGATCGCGGCGCTGCATGCCATCAAGGAAGAAGCGTGGGCGATGAAGGAGTGCCTTCTGCGCGGCGACATTCCGGCCTTCGCGGCGTCGATGCGCAAGGGCTGGGAGGCGAAGAAGCGGATTGCACCGAACATCAGCAACGCCGCAATCGATCGAGCAATCGAAGAGGCGCTGTCGATGGGCGCATACGCTGCCAAGTTGTCGGGTGCCGGCGGAGGTGGCTTCGTCATTTTCTTCGTCGATCCCGAACAGCGCGCCGATGTCGTGAGAACGCTCGCGGCATCTGGGCAGGGCGCGGTGCACGCGTGCCACTTCAGCGAGCACGGCACGCAGGGATGGCGCATCAACTGAACTTCCCGCGTTGCCGCCTCGATCACGCGATGTGCGCGATCGTCGAGCCCGCGCTCGTCCACGTGCGCGTGTGACTCGCGAGGCCATCATCCTCGCCGGCGGATCGGGCAGCCGGCTCGCGGCCGTAGTGGCCGATCGTCCGAAGCCGCTGGCCGAAGTTGCCGGGCGGCCCTTTCTCGCATGGCAGCTGGACTATCTGCATTCCCACGGCATCCGTCGCGTCGTGCTTGCGATCGGTTTTCGCGGTCAGCAGATCGTCGATGCTTTCGGCCATCGGTATCGCGACATCGAAGTCGTTTACTCGCTCGAAGCCTCGCCGCTCGGCACCGGTGGTGCGCTGTGCGCGGCGCTTTGCAGGATTGAAGCGCGCGGCGCGTTCGTCCTGAACGGCGATACCGCGGCCAGGCTCGATTTCGCCGCGCTGCAGGGCCGGGCGGACGAATCGCTGGTCATCGCCGCAGTGAAAATCGACGACGCTCGGCGCTACGGCGCGCTGGCGATCGACGGCGAACAGGTCACCGGATTCGCCGAGAAAGTCGCGTCCGGCGCAGCGTTTGTCAACGCTGGTGCGTACTGGGTCAGGCGGGATTTGTTCGACGGCTTTGTCTTGCCCGAACGCTTCTCTTTCGAAGAGCATTTTCTGCGCCCGTTCGTCGATCGCATTAGACCACGCGCTGTCATCGTCCCCGGTCCGATGATCGACATCGGCGTTCCGGAATCGCTGGCCGCTGCGCAGAAGATCGTGCCGGCCGTTCTCGACGAAGGGTCTGCTGACGGACTGCCGGCGTCAGGCGGTGACTGCAACGCATGGTAATCTGAATGATCATTGCGAAACGCCGGACGATAAACACGTGACTGCGGAAGATAGTCGATTGAACGCCGCATTGGAGCATTTCCACGCGGCGCGGCAAGCGATGAGCGACGCGCTCGGTCCCATGTATCACGATTTCGCGCTGCTCGGCATGCCGACCAAGCAGCTTCCGGGCATCTTCGCGCCCAATCAACAAGCCAAGGCGCCTGTCATCATCGCGTATCTCGCGCACGCTATCGCGATGTTGCGGCAGCGTGGGGCCGTCGAAATCTCGGCAGCGGAGCTGTTCTGTGCCGACGGCTACTATGCGATGGTGGCGCGAGCGCTCGGCGCGACGCGCGCGGTCGGCATCGACAACGATCGCGACGGATACTTGGTCAACGCTCGCCGTATTGCCGACACCCTTGGGCTCGGCAACCTGGAGTTTCGTCGGCAAGCAGTCGAGGACATCGACGAGCGGGAACGCTTTTCGATCGTGATGAATATCGGCGGCCTGTATCACGTCGCCGATCCGGAAGCGGTGCTCGACCGTTCCTATCGGCTCGCCACCGACTATCTGATCGTGCAAACTGTCGTGAGCCTTGCGACCGACGATCCCGATTATTACAAAGCTCCCGGTCCCGGACTACCTTGGGGCAATCGGTACTCTCGCAGCAGTTTCGAGCGCACGATGGCGCGGCGCGGCTGGCGCCTGCTGCGGCAGGACTTCAATGAGCTCACCGAGAAGGCCAGGCCCGAAGATCGAGGCAGCTTGTATTACCTCGTCGAGATCGAACGATAGAGGCGCCGCACGAGAGGCTGCGATAGCCATCATGCGGCGCGGCCGGGTATCACGCTGCAACGCGCAGCGCCCTCTGCCAACAACGCGGTGACCGCCGCCGCAAGATCGGCGAACGCTTCGATGCCCGAGGGACAGCTCGGGTCGGCAATCGTTCGTCGGCCTTTGCCGGTGAGCACGAGGATCGGGCGTGCGCCGACGGCTCGGGCCGCCAATATGTCGGCCAGCGAGTCTCCGACAAACGGCACGCCGTATAAGTCGACTCGCAACATTGCAGCGATTTCATGCAGCATGCCGGGCTTCGGCTTGCGGCATTCGCACGCCGCATCAGGCACATGAGGACAGTAGACGAGCGCATCGATGCGACCGCCGGCTGCCGCCACCGCAGCCGTCATCTTCGTGTGGATCGCGGCCAGCACTTCGAGCGGCATGATCCCGCGGCCGACGGCTGATTGATTCGTCGCCACTGCGACGCGATAACCGGCGCGGTTCAAGCGCGCAATCGATTCCAGGCTGCCGGGGATCGGGTGCCATTCAGCCGGGCTCTTGATGTAGTCGTCGCTATCGGCGTTGATCACGCCATCGCGATCGAGGATGATCGCCTTGGCCACGTTGCAAGCCGGACTGTCGCTCTGATGCATGTCGGATCGCGCAGTGACGATGCCGCCTGTCATGAGCGGATTCGGTCGCGATCGACCGGCTGCCCATACGTTCTGAATTTCTCGAGGACCACTGCCATTTCGGTGTCAGAGTGCAACGCCGGCTCGCCTGTCTGCAGCGCGCGCCAGTGGACTTCGGCGAGGTGCTCGACTTCCACCGCGAGCGCATCGGCGAGCGACGCGCCGGTCGCGATCATGCCGTGATGCGCAAGCAGGCAGACGCGCCGGTCTTCGAGCGCCGTGACAGCACGATCGGACAGCTGCTGCGTGCCGAATGCGTCCGCGTGCTCTATCTTGCGGTGTATTCGCCCGATTTCAACCTGATCGAACCGGCCTCGGCGATCGTGAAGAAGGCCATCCGCGCAGTCGCGCCGCGCAACGGGAGCGCGCTTCGCCGCGTCGCATACGTCGCGCGCCGCCGCTTGTGGGGCTACAAAAGGCAAATGTGATAGCCGGTCACTTGATTCCCAACCGTTCCATCCGGTAGCGCATCGCTCTGAACGTGATCCCGAGCAGTTTCGCCGCGGCGGTCCGATTGAAGCGTGTCTTCTCCAGCGCTTCGTTGATCGCCTGCCGCTCGACGCGGTCGAGATAGTCCTGCAGCGGCCACTTGTCGCCCGCGGCGATCGGGCCGCCTTCGCTTTCCTCCGGCGCTGGCGTGAGCGCGAGATCTTCGGACGTGATCCGTTGCGGATCGCCGGCGAGTGAAAGGCCGCGCTCGAGAATGTTTTCGAGCTCGCGCACGTTGCCGGGGAACGGATAGCGCTCGAGCGCTGCGAGCGCGTCCGCATCGAGCTTCGCCGGCGTTCCGCGCGCGAGCTTCGCGAGGATCGCGTTCGCGATCAGCGGAATGTCCTCGCGCATCTCGCGCAAGCTCGGCATCGCGAGCTCGATCACGTGCAACCGGTAATAGAGGTCCTGGCGAAACTCGCCGGACTCGACAAGCGCGGCGAGCTTCTTGTGCGTCGCGCTCATCAGGCGCACATCGACCGGGTCCTCCTGCGTCGCGCCGACCTTGCGCACCTTTTTCTCCTGAATCGCGCGCAGCAGCTTGACCTGCATCGCGAGCGGCAGGTCGGCGACCTCGTCGAGGAACAGCGTGCCGCCATTCGCGGCCTGGAAGAATCCGTCGCGGTCCGCTTCGGCGCCGGTGAAGGATCCCTTGCGATAACCGAAGAACTCGCTTTCCATCAGGTTCTCGGGGATGGCGCCGCAGTTCACCGCGATGAACGGCAGCTCGGATCGCGGCGACTGCGTGTGGATCAGTCGCGCCGCCAGTTCCTTGCCGCTGCCCGATTCGCCGTTGATGAACACCGGTGCCTGGCTCCGCGCGAGCCGGTCGATCAGCGAGCGCACGTTCTCCATCGCCGGCGACCCGCCGAGCAATTGATAACCGGATGTAGCGGGCGCCTTTTCCGGTACCTTCAATGCCTGCTTGACGAGCGCGCGCAGCTGCTCGAGCGCGACCGGCTTCGCGAGATAGTCGAACGCACCGGCCTTCAACGCGGCCACCGCATTCTCGGCGCTGCCGAACGCCGTGATTACCGCGACCGGCACGTCGAGTCCCTTCTGGTTGATGTGCTCGACCACGCGCAGGCCTTCGCCGTCGGGCAGCCGCATGTCGGTGAGGCACAGGTCGAACGGCTCCTTGTCGAGCAGGCGAATCGCCTCGCCGACGCTCTCGGCGCGCGACGTGTCGAGCCCCATGCGCGACAGCGTGAGCTCGAGCAGCTCGAGCAGATCGGGCTCGTCGTCGATGACGAGCACTTTGGGTTGACCTCGGGTTCTGCGGCTCATGCGTATTCGCTCCCTGCGATCTTATGAGGCGGGGTTCACCGCCCGTTTCAGCGTCATGCGGAAATGCGCGCCCGGCGATTTGGGCAGCAACTCGAGCGCCGCGCCGTTCGCATCGGCAAGCTCGCGCGCGATGTAGAGGCCGAGCCCGGTGCCGCCGGGCCGCGTCGTGAAGAACGGCTCGAAGATCTGTCCGCGCAGTTCGGCCGGTATGCCGGGACCGTCGTCGTCGATCTCGCAGATCACGGCATCGCCCATGTAGCCCGGCCGAGCGGCGACGCGGATGCTGCCTTCCTTCTTCTGACAATGCTGCCACGCGTTGCGCACGAGGTTCCAGACGATCTGGTTCAGGTGCCCGCGATCGAACAGCACGAGCAGTTCGCCCGGAAGGCTCATCACGACGCCGCCCGGCGGAACGTTCTCCGCCTGCACGATTTCCTCGACCAGCGCATGCATGAAATCGGCCAGCGAGATCACTTCCGGCTGTTGGCGGTCGCGGCGATTCAGTTGCAGCACCTCGCCGACGATCCGGTCGATGCGCTTCGCATTGTTGCGGATCATCGTCAACAGCCGGGCGCCTTCGGGCGCGACCACGCGATCTTCCTCGAGCAGCTGCGCCGCCTGGTTGATCGCGGACAAAGGATTGCGCACCTCGTGCGCGATCGACGCGGTCAGCCGGCCCATCGCCGCGAGCTTCATCTGCTGGGCGTCGGATTGTGCGCGGCCGAGGTCCTCGAGGTAAATCAGCGTGCCGCCGTTTAATCCCGAGCCGATGCGTACCAAACGGACTCGCAGGAGCCGCTGCGTCGTCTCGACCTTGAACGGCGGCAGCGGTTCGGCGAAATCCTCCTGCCATCGTCGCCAGTAATCGTGCAGCGTCGAGCTGAACTCCGCGAGCCGCATGCCGCCGCGCATTCGCCCGAAGCCGCCGAGGAGCCGCGTGACCTGGGCGTTGTGGCCGCGCACGACGCCGTTCAGGTCGACGACGAGCACGCCGTCCTGCATGTCCTGGATGATGAGGCGATTGACCTGCTCGAGGTTCGCGACGTCGATCCCGCGCTGCGCGGCGAGATCCTCCGACGCCTTGGTGTAGCGGCCGAGCGCGACGGCGACGCCGATGGTCGCGAAATACCCGAAGCCGATCAGCCCTGTCTGGAACGGCTGGGCGCCGCCGATCTGGCCCTCGTACGCGCGCATCAGGTCGAGGCCGAGCAGCACGACAGTTGCGAGGGCCGCGTGGAAGAACGCCGTGCGCGTTCGCAGCAGCCAGCCGCTCGCGGCGAGTTGCGGAAACAGCAGGATCGGCAACGGCCCGCCGGTTCCGCCGCCGGCGACCATGACCATGCCGATGAAGAACACGTCGCCGGCGAGCAGCCCCGACACGAGCGCGGGCAGCGGCAGCGGCAGCGGGTCGCGCTGGATCCACCAGAACGTGAACAGGCCGAACAGAAAATACAGACCGGAAGCGGTGACGAACGCGTTCGGCGCGGCGATGTTGAGCATCCGCAGGTCGAGCAGCAACGCGATGCCGAGCAGCACCGCCGCGCACACGGCGCGGTACAGGCCGATGATCCAGAGAATCCGCCGGCTCGAGTCGTTGAGCGTCAGCGTGAGCGTCGGCTCGTAGGGCGGCACTGCGGGTTCGGACTGCATGTGGCCGTTATCGCAGGAAGTCGCGCCGCCCGTCAACCGCGCCGGGCGCACGCCGGATCGCTGCAGACGTACCCCGTGCTCACCGACGTCGCCTCGGCCTTCGGCAGGAAGACGCCGCAGCGCGCGCAACGCACCATCGGGTCGCCGGTCGCCGTGGTCTTCTTCTGCGCAGCGTCGCGCGCCGCGTCGCCGCGCCGCTTCGCCTGGCGAGCGTTGTACAGACGCAACGCGAACAGGACCGCGAAGATGATGACGATCCAGAACAGGACTTTGCCCACTTAGAGAATCTTTCCGGGGTTCATCAGGCCTCGCGGGTCGAGCGCGCGCTTCACCGCGCGCATCAGGTCGAGCTCGACGGCGCTCTTGTAGCGGACGAGCTCGCCGCGCTTCAGCTGGCCGATACCGTGCTCGGCGCTGATGGTACCGCCTCGGGCGACCACCAGGTCGTGCACGATGCGGTTCGCGCGCGGCGATTGCGTGATGAAATCGTCGGTGGCCACACCTTCGGGCGCCGACAGGTTGTAATGAAGGTTGCCGTCGCCCAGATGCCCAAACACGACGAAGCGCACGCCCGGAAACGCGGTCGCGAGCGCGGATTCGGCCGCCCGCAGGTACTCCGGAATGGCCGAGACGGGCAGCGCGATGTCGTGCTTGATGTTGAGCCCTTCGGTCTTCTGCGCCTCGGAGATGTTCTCGCGCAGCACCCACATCGCCGCCGCCTGGTCGCCGCTCTGTGCGAGCGCGGCGTCACGCGCGATGCCCGCTTCGAGCGCGCCGGCAAGCGCTGCTTCCAGCTGTGAGGCGAGCGGAGAGTCGTCGGCGGGATCATCGGCCTGGACGAGGACGTACCAAGGATGGCCGGGCAACGGATCGGCGAGCTTGGGGAAATGCCGGTGCACGAACGCGAGCGCGACGTCGGAGACGAGCTCGAAGCCCGTGAGCCGGTCGGACAGCGCCTGGCGCAATGCGCGCAACAACGCGAAGCGTCGAACACACGCCCATCGGCGAGAACGACCTCGATCCCAAGCACGAGCTCGCGCGCATTGCCGAAGCGCAGCACCGCGGTGCCGCCGGCGTTCGTCGACAGATTGCCGCCGATCGTCGCCGTGCCTTCGGCGGCGAGCGAAAGGGGAAACTGCAATCCGGCCGATGCGGCGGCCTCATGCACGGCAGCGAGCGGCATGCCGGCCTCGACGGTGATGGTCGAATTCGCGGCGTCGAGCGCACGGACGCGGCGCATTCGCGTGAGCGAGACGACGATCGCGTCGCCGTCGGCCGCCGGCGTTGCGCCGCCGCACATTCCCGTGTTGCCGCCCTGAGGAACGATGGGCACCGACGATTCGGCGCACGCGCGCACGACCGCCGCGACCTCGCCGGTGTTTGCGGGACGCACGACGGCCCGCGCGCGTCCGCGGTAGCGGCCACGCCAGTCGGTGAGGAACGGTTCGATGTCGGCCGCGTCGGTGAGCACGTTGGCGGGGCCGACGGCGTCCGCGAGCCGACGCTCAAAAGTTGCGCGATCCGCCATGATGGACCACGATGATAGCGAAATCCCCGTGCCGCCGCACCGCGCGGCTCTCCTTTCCAAAGGAAAACGCGATGGCCAAGCCCGCCTCCGATCCGCCGCCTTCCGACTCGCCGTTTTCGATGAGCCCGCAGGAAGCGATGGAATTCATGCAGCGCATGTGGAATCCGTTCGGTGTTCCGATGCCGGGATTCGGGATTCCCGGCGCGACGGCACCGGCTGCGCCGCCGAAGGAAGCGGCGGGCAGCACGCCGCCCGCATCACCGTCGGGTTTCCAGTACCCCAATCCGGCGTCGATGTTCATGGCGCTGGACCCCGTCGAGGTCGAACGCAAGATCGGCGAGCTGAAGGTGATCGAAAACTGGCTCGCGATGAGCCTCAATCTGATGCAGATGAGCATCCGCACGCTCGAATTGCAGAAGGCATCGCTCGAGGCGCTGCGCGGGAACACGCCGTCGAAACCGGAAGGCGGGCGCAACCGGGGTTAGCGCGCCGTTCCACGGGGTTCAACCACGCGGCCGGTCGGCGGTCGCGCGTTCTTCATCCAACCAAGAAAAGGGTCACGATGAGTCTCGTCCTGTATTACGGCTCCGGTTCGCCGTGGGCCTGGCGCGCGCAGTTCGCGCTCGAGCACAAGGCGCTGCCGTACGAGCGCAAAGTGCTGTCGTTTTCGGCCGGCGACACGCGCAAGCCGGAGTTCGTCGCGCTCAATCCGCGTCATCGCGTGCCCGTTCTGGTCGATGACGACTTCGTGCTCTACGAATCGAACGCGATCGTCGAGTATGTCGACGAGGCCTATCCGGGCCGCGGCGCGCCGCTCTTTCCCGGCGACGCGCGCACGAGGGCAGTCATTCGCCGCTTGATCATGGAAACCGACAACTACTTCGGCGAGGCGGTCGATCCGCTCGTCGACTACGCGTTCTACAAGAAGCCGGAGGAGCGCGACGCTGCTGCGTTCGCGAAGATTCGCGACGCGATCGTCGACGAGCTCGGGCTGTTCGCTCGCGCGATGAAGGGGGACTACCTCGCCGGCCCGCTGTCGGCGGCCGATTTCGCGTTCTATCCGCTGGTCGCGTTCATCAAGCGTGCGCAGATCAAGCTGACCGATTTCGACGCGGATGGCCTGCTGCCTGCGCCGATCGCCGCATGGAAGAGGCGCATCGAAGCGTTGCCGTTCTTCGAAGCGACGATCCCTCCGCACTGGAAGAAGAGCTGAGCAGGCTGCGATGAAGCTCACGACGACGGGATTCAACGACGCAGGCGTGATTCCGGCCGAGTTCGCGTTCTGCGTGATCGATCCGGCGCAGCACGTGAAGCTCTCGGCCAATCGTAATCCCGATTTCCGCTGGCACGACGTGCCGCCGAAGACACGCTCGCTCTCGCTGATCTGCCACGATCCGGACGTGCCGTCGCGGGGTGACGACGTCAACAAGGAAGGTCGCACGGTGCCTGCGAGTCTTCCCCGCGTCGATTTCTTCCACTGGGTGCTGATCGATTTTGCCGCCGATACGGCGCCGATCGCGCGCGGCGAGTTCTCCGAGGGCATCACGCCGCGCGGCAAGCCGGGACCTGCGGCGACGCGCGGCGCGAGACAGGGCATCAACGACTACACGGGGTGGTTCGCCGCAGATGAGCAAATGGCCGGCAGCTACTTCGGTTACGACGGACCGTGCCCGCCGTGGAACGACGAGCGGCCGCATCATTACGTGTTCACGCTGTTCGCGCTCGATGTGGCGCGGCTCGACGTTTCAGGCGTGTTCACCGGCGCGCAGACGCGCGCGGCCATGGCGGGGCACGTGCTCGCGCAGTCGGCGGTGACCGGCCGCTACACGCTCAATCCCGCCGTCAAGCTGTAGGGCGTTACTCCGCGACGTCGAGCCACGACGCGCGGGCCGCACGCGTAATCGTTCCAGCCTCGGCATCGAGCTCGAGCCATGCCGTGTCGCGGGGTGCGGGCGCGAGCGCAAGCCGCGTCGTGAAGAGCTCGTCGCGACGGAACGCGTGCACGGCGATCGCATCGCCCGCGCGGTGCGTGGTGAGCATCTTGTCGATTGCGTCGGAAGTGACTTTCAGCCCGTCCAACGCGATGATGACGTCGTTCGGTGCAAGGCCGGCCTCGTGCGCGGGCCCACCGATGTAGACGTGCGCGAGCTTCACATCCGCTCCGGGGGCGAGCTTCGCGCCGAGCCAGCAGCGCGGCTGCGCATCGTCGTGGCCCGGCGATCCGCCGCGATCCTTCGCTCCTTCGGCGGCTCGCCGGTGCAACGAGACGCCGACGTCTCGCAAGAGCTCGGCGAGCGGAGGGTCGTCCGTGCCCTCGACGTAACGCGCGAAAAACTCGCGTAGATCGACACCGGCGATCTCGCAGGCGAGCGCCGCGATCGCCTCCTCGGGCACGCCCACGGCGGTCTGTCCGTACCGTTGCCACAGCGCGCGCATCACGTCGTCGAGCGAGCGGCCGCTACGGCGCAGCGTGAGGTCGAGCGCGAGGCCGATCAGCGCGCCCTTGGCGTAGTAACTGACCACGGCGTTCGGCGTGTTCTCGTCCTGCCGGTAGTACTTGATCCACGCATCGTGACTGGACTCGGCGACGCTCTGACGCTCCCGACCCGGATTGCGCAATACCGTGGTGATCGTGCGGCCGACGAGCTCGAGGTACGACTTCACGTCGATCACGCCGCTTCGAACAAGCGCGAGATCGTCGTAGTACGACGTGAAGCCTTCGAATGCCCACAACTGCGTCGTATAGCTCTCGCGCGAAAGATCGTACGGTACGAACGCGGCCGGCTTGATCCGCTTGACGTTCCAGCTGTGGAAATATTCGTGGCTCGCAAGGCCCAGAAGCGTGCGGTAATCCTCGCTGACCGCCGTGATGCCGGGCTGCGGCAACTCGTCGCGCTTGCAGATGAGGCTCGTGCTCGACCGGTGCTCGAGGCCGCCGTAGCCGTCGCCGACGACGTTCACCAGGAACACGTAGCGGTCAAACGGCGCGCGGGCGTCCGGCGCTCCGGCGAACAGATCGCATTGCCATTGGCACACACGCGCGAGATCGCGCGCGAGGCGCTCGACGTCACCGCGATGGCGGCCGCTCACTGCGATGTCGTGCGGGACACTGCCTGCGGTGAACGTCACGAGCGAGAAGTCCGCCATTTCGACAGGGTGGTCGATGAGCTCCTCGTAGCTCGCGGCGCGATAGAGCCCGAATCCGTATGGCGGCGCGCCGGCGCGCGGTAGCGCGGTTGCGATGCGCCATTGCGTTTCGGTATCGGCGGGCGCGAGGATTTCCACTTCGCACGGATTCTCGGCGCGGCCTTCCGGGCAGAGGAACATCGCGGTGCCGTTGAAGAATCCGCGTGTGCGATCGAGATACGCTGCGCGCACCGACAGGTCGTAAGCGTAGATCCGAGCGGTGACGGTGATCGGACCCGTGCACGGCGACGTGCGCCAAACATCCTTCGTTTCCTTGACGATCGAAACCGGCTCGCCTGCGCTCTGCGCGCGCACATCGATGAAATGGCGCGCGAATTCGCGAATGAGATAGCTGCCCGGAATCCATGTCGGCAACCGGAAGCGCTGGCCATCCCGATCAGGGTCGTCGACTGTGCAGCTCACCTCGAAAAGGTGCGCGCGCGGATCGAGCGCGGCGATTCGGTATCGCGTCGTCGAACGCAGCATGCCGATCGTCGAGGCGTGCAGAGCGCGCGACGGCGCGCTAGTCATCCTGCACGACGACGCCCGCGAGCGCATCGGCCGTACCGTAGGCGTACACGCTGTTCGTCTGGGTGTCGGTCGCCGTGACACCCGACAATGTGGCCCGCACCACACCGGTGGCCGGATCGGAAAACGCGATCGTGTACGTGCCCGCCGCCAGCTCGATGTAGCCCGACGCGGTGTCCGGCGCCAGCGCGGAAACCTGTTTCACGTTGTTGATCAGCACATCGAGCGCGCCGACACCGATGCTCGCGTTCACGAAGCGAAACTTCGCATTGCCCGATTGCGGCGGCAGGTTGTTGTCGCTGAGCACGACCGCATGCGTCGAGCCGGCGAGACCAGAGACGAAGATCGAGCTGTCGCTCGCGGGCGCGAATGTGGGCGTCACCGACGCGATCGGCGAGCCGGGCGTCGCGGTCGCCTCGAACGTGACGGTGTGGGTGGCCGCCGTGACGGTGCTGTAGCCGGTCGGTTGCGGATACGCGAGATCGCTGAAAAGCGCGGTCCCGTCCACCAGCACGTTGATGTTGCCGGCTTGAGGGGCGGCGTGCATGAACCTGACGTTAGCGAGCGTATTGTTGGCGACCACGCGCTGACCGGCGCCGTTGACGTCGAGCAGCAGCGCGTTGGGGAGCGTTCCGCTCGTGCGTGCATAAACAATGAGATCGGTTGACGTGTTGTCGGAGAAAGCGCGCGAGCCCGAATCGTAGATGACCGTCTTCGTTCCGGTTCCGGTGATGCGCAGCTGGTAGGTGCCCGACGGAAACTGTAGGTATGCGGTCGCGCCGTTGTAGTCGACGCCGCCAAAATTGGGCGACAGCGTGTCGATTGCGAGACCGGGCGTCGTGAGGTAGACGTCGATGGTTCCGATACCGGTCGCCACCTCGACGACGCGAAGCTGCGAACGGCCGCTGCCCGGCTGGATCGTGGCGTCGGGAAGCAGCACAAATGCGGGCGCCGCCGTGGTCCCGTACGTGATGAGCGTGTATGTCTGCTCGCCGGCGAGTGAGAACGTCCCCTGCACGAGAGGCGACGTCGCGCTCGGCGCCTTTGCGCTGAACGTCGTCGACGCGTTGTCGAGATCGACGTAGTCGGTGCTGCCTTCGAACGCGACGCCGGACCACGTCGCCGCGTCGCCGGCCGAAATGTCGAGCACCGGAGCGTCCGCGACGACATTGACCGCACGAACGTGCGCGGCCTTCGGCGGGAAATAATTGATCGAATTGATCTTGCAGCCTGCGAGGGCGAGCGGCAAAACGAGCAGGGCGGCAAGCGTGACGCGCCTTGGTGACATCGGAACTCCAGGTCGGCGAGAGGGCGCCCCGAACACGAATCGAACGTGCGACCTGCCCCTTAGGAGGGGGCTGCTCTATCCACTGAGCTACCGGGGCTCGAGCGCGGATTTTACCGGATCGCTATGGCTCGCTGGCGATTGCGATCGTGGGGTCGGGATACCGATCGGTACCAGACTTCGCGTCGGCTCGCGCTCGATGTGCTCCGGCGCATCG